>Ga0210382_10000020_pt1 | contig 76445 bp, 64 predicted proteins | sample PLMedo_FD_155452 | JGI IMG/M metagenome (GOLD analysis project Ga0210382, IMG submission 155452) | Groundwater sediment microbial communities from an aquifer in East River, Colorado, USA - PLM0_60_coex redo | ecosystem: Environmental > Terrestrial > Soil > Riparian zone | place: USA: East... | reverse complement strand
AGCACGACCGAGGTCCCGAGCAGCGCGCCGACCGCGCGTACATCGAGCGACTTACCCTTCAACGCAAAGACGGACGTGCGCGACGCGAGGCGGAGACCGGCAATCTTGGCGAGGGCATCGATCAACTCGTCGGTGATGCCGTCGCTCAAATACTCGTTGTCCGCGTCGGGACTGGCGTTGACGAAGGGCAGCACGGCGATCGAGCGGGTCGTGGCCGGCGTCCGCGCCGCGCCGGGTCCATCGGGGGCGACCAACGCAGCGACGAATTCCGCGGCACTGGCATAGCGCTGGTTCGGGTCCTTCTCGAGCGCATGGACGACCGCGCGTTCCGTGGCGAGCGGCACCTCCGGCCGGAGCCCGCGGAGGGGGCGTGCCGACTCGGTCACCTGCTTCGCCATGACGGTGCGCGCACTCGAGCCCCGGAACGGAGGCTCGCCGGCGAGCATCTCGTACACGACGCAGGCGAGGCTGTAGACGTCGCTCGCCGCACTGAGCTCCGACTCGCCGCTCGCCTGCTCCGGGCTCATGTATTCCGGGGTCCCCACCGCAAGGCCGACTTCGGTGACCTGAGCATCGGCATCGGAGCAAGCGCGCGCGACGCCGAAATCGGCAAGGACGGCGTGGCCGTCGGCGAACAGGATGTTCTCGGGCTTCACGTCGCGGTGCACGAATCCCTTGCGGTGCGCGAAGTCGAGACCGGCGCCGATCTCCTGCGCGATCCGCAGTGCATCCTTCAGCGGCAGCTGGCTCGCTTCCAGAAGACGGTCGCGCAACGAGCCGCCCGGAACGTGCGGCTGGACGTAGTAGAGAAATCCTCCGGCTTCGCCGGAGTCGATCAGCGGGACGATATGGGGATGGGCGAGACGCGCGGCGATGCCGATCTCACGCAGGAATCGCTCGGTGCCCAGCGACGCGGTGATCTCGGGCCGCAGCACTTTGATAGCCACTTTGCGGCCGTGCTTCTTTTCTTCGGCCAGATAGACCGTGGCCATGCCGCCACGACCCAGCTCCCGCTCGACGGTGTAGCGATCGGCGAGGGCGCTGGCGATCGGAAGGGGCTCCGTCAGGGACGGGCCTTGCTGGTCACCCGACGCCCCATGCGCGGAACGTCCAGACCGTCAGCAGAATCCCGAGCGCGAGCAGTCCGAGCGCCAAAGCAAGCACGCCACATACTACCAGCAAGACGAACGAGCGGTCGGCGCGTTCCGCCCGATCCGGGCCCGCCAGATGACGCTCCAGCAGGGCCACGTTGCGAAGATTGGCTTTCCATGCGAAGTCGAAAATATCCCCGATTATCGGAACGGCGCCCAATCCAGCATCGAGCGCCACATTACCGGCGATCCGCAGGAGTGTGGCGCGCGATGCGCCCAACCGGACCGCCTCGACGAGGATCCATCCAGAAAGAACGGCGCCAGCGGCGTCGCCGCCGCCGGGAATCAATCCGAGGATCGGATCGAGCCCGAATCGCAGGTTGGTGCCGGGAATGCGAATTCCGGCATCCAACCAATACGCGAGCTTGGAGAGTGCCGCGAAACGAGGCGGGGGAGACACGACTGGGGCGGGAGGACTCGAACCTCCAACTTCCCGGTTAACAGCCGGGCGGTCTGCCAGTTGACCTACACCCCAAAAGAACAGTTGCAAGACGCCAACGAAAGGCGAAGCTACTTTATTCTTCCTCATATGGCTATCGCCCGCATCCTTCCGAGTCTGAGCCGCACGCACTGGCCGGATGTCGCGTACCGCCGACAGGAGTTGCCGGAGCGCGTGCTCCAGTTCGGCACCGGCATGCTGCTGCGCGCGCTGTGCGCGGCGTCCATCGACGCCGCCAATCGCGCGGGCGCGTTCAACGGCCGGATCGTCGTCGTGCAAAGCACGCCGCAGGGGAACGCGCGGGCGATCAACGCCCAAGACGGTTTGTTCACGCTGGTGGAACGCGGCTTGCAGCACGGCGCCCCGGTCGAGCGAACCCGTCTGATCGGATCGATCTCGCGCGCGCTCGTCGCCGACGCCGAGTGGGACGCAGTGTGCGAGGTCGCCACGCGCCCGGAGCTCCAGGTGATCGTGAGCAATGTGACCGAGGCAGGCTTCCGACTGGAGGCGGACTTCCCCGCCCGCCTGACCGACGTGTTGCGCGCCCGGTTCGAGCGCCTGCCCGACAGCCCGCCGCTGTTCGTGATCCCCACCGAGCTGGTTCCCGACAACGGACCACACTTGGCCGCCATGGTGGACGAAGTGGCGCAGGGAGGAGGCCGCAGCGACGAATTCCGCGCATGGCGCTCAGCCCGCGTCCGGTTTTGCTCGTCTCTCGTGGATCGCATCACGACCGGCGCTCCCCCGCCCGACCAGCGCGCCGCCCTCGAGACCAGCCTGGGATACGCGGATGCACTGCTCACCGTGACGGAGCCATACTCCTTCTGGGCGATCGAGGCCGACCCGCGTGCGCTGCGGGCGGCGTTCCCCATCGACGTCAACCCCGAGTCGGTGGTGTTCGCGCCGGACATCGGCTTCTACGAAGAGCGTAAGCTCCGGCTTCTCAACGCGACCCATACCGCGATGGCGCCGCTCGCGCTCCTCGCCGGAGTGCGGACGGTTCGCGAGGCGGTCGAACATCCGCGGCTGGGCGCGTTCTTGCGGCGACTGCTGTTCGATGAGATCATCCCCGCGGTCGATCTGCCGCGCGACGCAGCGGAGGCATTCGCGCGGTCGGTCGTAGAGCGCTTCCGGAACCCGTGGCTCGATCACGAGTGGCGCGTGATCCTGACCAATCAGGAGACCAAGATGCGGATTCGCGTCGTGCCGTTGATCGTCGCGCTCGCGAATCGGCGGGCGCGCGGGCCCGAGAGCCTCGCGCTCGCGTGCGCCGCACACCTCGCGCTCCTGCGAGTGCCGGTCGAGTCGCTCGCGGAGGCGTCGCGGCTCCCGGAGTTCGTCGAGGCCACGACACGCTGGATGCGCGTACTCGAGCGCGAGGGTGTGGAGGCGGCGCTCGCCCATGACTGAGCCCTGGCTCGCGAGCGGCGTGATCGCGGTCGTGCGGCTGCCAGAGTCGGCCGGCCTCCGCGGCGTGGCTGCCGCGCTCGCGGCTGGAGGCGTGACGGCCGTGGAGATGACCCTGACGACACCAGGCGCGCTCGAGGCGATCGCTGACCTCGCGTCGCACGGCGGCGGCTGCGTCGTCGGCGCGGGCACAGTCCTCGATGAGAAGGACGCCCGCAACGTCATTGCCGCCGGGGCGCGCTTCGTGGTGAGCCCGACGCTCGATCGGAGCGTCGTTCGCTACTGCCGCGAACAGGGCGTCACCTGCGTGCCGGGGGCGTTCACCCCCACCGAGCTGCTCGAGGCTTGGCGCGCCGGCGCAACGGCGGTCAAGCTGTTCCCGGCGTCCACCGTCGGCCCCCGTTACCTGCAGGAGGTGCTCGCGCCCCTGCCCTTCCTGCGCGTAGTTCCTTCGGGAGGCGTGTCGCTCGAGAACGCCGGCGAGTGGATCCGGGCGGGCGCGGCCGCGGTGAGCGTGGGCGGCGCGATGGTCACCGCGGCGCTCGTCCGCGAGGCGGCTTGGCCCGAACTGACGCGCCGAGCCCGCGCCCTGGTGGACGCCGTGGCGGCCGCCCGGCCGTGAACGCGACCGCGCGAGTTGTCACGTTCGGCGAGATGCTGCTCCGGCTCAGCCCGCCGGGGGAGCAGCGGCTGTTCGAGTCACCGGAGCTGCAGACGTTTTTCGGCGGAGCGGAGGCGAACGTCGCGGTCGCGTTGCGCCACCTGGGGCTGACAGCCGACTACTTGACCCGCCTCCCCGAAGGCCCCCTCGGCGACGCGGCGCTCGAGGCGCTGCGACGCGAAGGCGTCGGGACCGCATCGATCCTGCGCGGCGGCGCGCGGCTGGGGCTCTATTTCGTGGAGCCCGGCGCGGACCTACGCACCATGCGCGTGGTGTACGACCGCGCGGGCTCGGCGCTCGCCCAGATCGATCCCGGCGAGATCGACTGGACGCGCGTCCTGGCGGGCGCGGGTTGGTTCCACTCGACCGGGATCACGCCCGCGCTGGGGGACGGGCCGGCCGCAACGCTCGCGCGCGCCATCGCCTGCGCCCGCGCCGAGCACGTGCCGGTGAGCCTCGACCTGAACTATCGGGAGGCGCTGTGGCGCGGCCGGGACCCGCGGGGGTTGATCGAGCCTCTAGCCCGCTGCGCCACAGTTCTCATCGGGAATGCAGAGGCGGTGCGCGCCATGCTCGGCGTTGAGGCCGGGCCCGACGCGCTGGCCTCGCGGCTCGCGGAGCGCTACGGCAGTCGCGTCGTCGCGATCACGCAGCGCGAGATCCTGGGCGCGCGCGACCATGGCTGGAGCGCCACCCTCTACGACGCCGCGACCGGCTCGCTCGCGCGCAGCCGGCGACACGTGGTGCGGGTCGTGGATCGCGTCGGGGGAGGCGACAGCTTCGCGGCGGGGCTCATCGCGGCCTTGCTAGGCAAGCAGGCCCCGGCGGACGCGCTGGAATTCGCGGTCGCGGCGGGCGCCCTGAAGCTTTCCGTCCCCGGAGACTTCGGCCGCGCCACCGCCGAGGAGGTTCAGCACCTGGTGCACCAGTGTACATGACGTTCCGCTGGTTCGGTCCCACCGATCCGATTCCGCTCGCCCATATCCGGCAGATCCCCGGTGTCCAAGGCGTGGTCAGCGCCCTGTACGACGTCGCCGTGGGCGATGCCTGGCCGCACGAGCGGCTCGAGCGGCTCGGCGCGGAGATTGACGCAGCCGGACTCAAGCTCGCGGTCGTCGAGAGCATCCCCGTGCACGAGGACATCAAGCTCGGCCGCCCCACCCGCGACCGGCTCATCGCGAACTACTGCGAGAGCGTGCGGACGATGGGCGAGCTCGGGATTTCCGTCCTCTGCTACAACTTCATGCCGGTGTTCGACTGGATGCGTACCGATCTCGCCATGCGGCTGGAGGACGGCTCGACCGCGCTCGCCTACGACGACCGCGCCCTCAGCGCGGTGAACCTGGCACGCGGAACCGGCGACCTGCCGGGCTGGGCCGCGACGTACGGACCCAGCGACCTTCAGGCGCTCCTCGCCGCGTACCGCGACGTCGACACCGAGCGGCTGTGGGACCATCTGGCGTACTTCCTCGAGCGCGTGGTACCGGTCGCCGAGGAAGCGCGGGTCCGGATGGCGCTCCACCCCGACGATCCACCCTGGTCCATCTTCGGGTTGCCGCGGATCATCTGTCGCGGCCCGGACCTGGAGCGGTTGGTGGGGCTCGTCGACCGGCCGGCGAACGGCGTGACGTTCTGTACCGGGTCGCTTGGCGCGCTGCCCGAGAACGATCTCCCCGCCATGGCGCGGCGGCTCGGCGACATGGGACGAATCCATTTCGCCCACTGCCGCAATGTGCGCATCACGGGCGAGCGACAGTTCCATGAGACCCCGCATCCCTCCGCCTGCGGCAGTGTGGACCTGGGCGAGGTGCTGCGCGCGCTGCGCGACACAGGGTTCACCGGTCCGATGCGTCCCGATCACGGCCGCATGATCTGGGGCGAGCGGGGCCGCCCCGGCTACGGACTCTACGATCGCGCCCTCGGCGCGATGTACTTGCAGGGGGTGTGGGAAGGCTTGGGCTCGTGACCGTTAACGCCCTGCGGCTCCTGCGCCGGCCGTGGACCGTCGTGTCGCCGGCGGCGCTGCGCTCCTCGCTCGCCCGGCTCGGCCCCGCGCTCGCCCTCGTGCTGGTGATCGCCGTCTTCGCGTTGCTCACCGATGCGCCGGCGCGTTTCCTCTCGCCGTTCAACCTCCGGATCGTGCTCACGCAGACGGTGATCGTCGCGCTCGGGGCGATCGGGATGACGCTCATCATCATCAGCGGCGGGATCGATCTGTCGGTCGGCGCGACGATTGCGCTGACCGGCGTGGTGGCCGCGATCGCGATCGGCGCCGCCTGGCCCCCGTCACTGGCCGTCGCCGCCGCGGTGCTGGCCGGCGGACTCATCGGGCTCGGCAACGGTCTCCTCATCACCGGCCTCAGGGTCGTGCCGTTCATCGCCACGCTGGGAATGCTCGGCATCGCCCGCGGCATCGCGAAGTGGCTGGCTCACGAGCAGACCGTCAACGTGGCGCCGACCTGGGTGAACGATCTCCTGGTCACCTTTCCGCGCCAGGCCTGGATGGTGCTCCCTCCCGGCGTGTGGATCACCCTGGCGCTGGCCGTGCTCACGGCGACGGTGCTGCGCCGCACCGTCTTTGGGCGGCGTGTGTTCGCGCTCGGGTCGAACGAGCTGGCCGCCCGCGCCTGCGGCATCGCGACCGACCGACTCAAGCTGGCGATCTATGGATCGGGGGGCCTCTTCTTCGGACTCGCGGGCGTGATGCAGCTGTCGCGCCTGCGGCAGGGCGACCCCACCGTCGCGATTGGGACGGAGCTGGACGTGATCGCGGCGGTGGTGATTGGTGGTGGGAGTCTGCAGGGCGGCGAGGGGAGCGTTTTCGGATCTGTGGTGGGCGCCTTGATCATGGCGTTCCTGCGGAACGGCTGCCAGCAGATGGGATGGCCGAATTACATCCAGGAGATCATCATCGGCGCCATCATCGTGCTCGCTGTCGCGCTCGACCGGCTGCGGGCCGGCTGGAGCACGCCGTGATCGTCGACGCCCACGTGCACTTTTGGGATCCCGCCACGCTCCACTATCCCTGGCTCGACGAGATCCCGTCGCTCGACCGGGCGTTCCTACCGAGCGCCTACCGGGGGGCGGCGGGAGAGATCCCGATCTCGCGGATGATCTTCGTCGAAGCGAACTGCCGAGTCGACGAGGCGGCGCGTGAGGTAGCATGGGTCGAGCGACTGGCCGAGGCGGAGCCGCGGATCGCGGGAATCGTGGCCTTCGCCGACCTGACGGCGGGCCTGGGGGCTGGGGACTCGGGGCTAGGGGCTGGGGGCTCGGGACTGGGGCGCTCGCTGGACGTGCTGGCGCAGTCACCCTTGGTCAAAGGCATCCGACAGAACATCCAAGGGCAACCGGCTGGGTTCTGCGTGCAACGGGCATTCGTGGATGGGGTGCGCGAGGTCAGACGCAGAGGGTTGACGTTCGATCTGTGCGCGACGCACGATCAGCTCGGTGACGTCGTCCAGCTGGTGCGCCAATGTCCCGACACGCGTTTCGTGCTCGATCACTGCGGCAAGCCGACGATCCGCGACCAGCGCACCGAGCCGTGGCGCAAGGACATGGCCGCCCTCGCGGCGCGGGGCAACGTCTCGTGCAAGCTGTCCGGCCTCCTGACGGAGGCCGCACCGGAGGGATGGAGTGACGACGACCTTCTGCCGTACGCCAACCGGGTGGTCGAGGTCTTCGGGACCGACCGCGTGATGTACGGCAGCGACTGGCCGGTGTTGACGCTCGCGGGCAGCTACTGCGACTGGTACGGTTTCACGGAGCGGCTCACGGCGGCGTGGAGCGCGGGGGAGCGGAGCCGCTTCTACGAAGGTAACGCCGCGCGAGTGTACGACCTGTGACGGATCTCCAAGGGAAGGTCGCGATCGTGACGGGGGGAAGCTCGGGGATCGGGCAGGCGATCGCGCTGCGATTCGCGGACGCGGGCGCGTGCGTCGCGGTGGTGGACATCGCCGAGGGCGCTGCGGTCCGCTGCGACGTAAGCCGCCAGCCCGACGTGCAGAGCGCGTTTCGGACCATCGAGCAGCGGTTCGGGCCGCCGGACATCCTTGTGAACAGCGCCGGCGTGGCCCACGTGGGGAACGTGGAGCAGACCTCCGAGGAGGACTTCGACCGGCTCTATGCGGTGAACGTGAAGGGCGTCTACAACTGCATGAAGGCGGCCGTCTCTAGAATGAAGGACCGCGGCGGCGCGATCCTCAACCTCGCCTCGGTCGCGTCGACGGTCGGCCTCGCCGACCGGTTCGCATACTCGATGACCAAAGGGGCGGTGTTAACGATGACCTACTCGGTGGCGCGCGACTACGTGGAGCACAAGATCCGGTGCAACGCAATCTCGCCGGGCCGGGTCCATACGCCGTTCGTCGATGGCTTCATCGCCAAGAATTATCCGGGCCGCGAGCGCGAGAAGTTCGACGAGCTATCCAAAACCCAACCGATCGGCCGGATGGGCCGGCCGGAAGAGATCGCCGAGCTGGCGCTGTTCCTCTGCTCGGACGCCGCGGCATTCATTACGGGCAGCAACTACGCGATCGACGGCGGCTTCGTCACTCTCAAGATGTGAGCGATGAAACTCATTCGATTTGGTGACCCGGGTAAGGAGCGGCCCGGCCTGATCCTGGCGGACGGCCGCCGCATCGACGTCTCGGCCTTCGGCGCGGACTACGACGAGCCGTTTTTTGGATCGGGCGGCCTCGAGCGGCTGGCGCGCTGGCTCGCGAAGCAAGGCCGCGACGCGCCGGTGGTTCCGGACACCGTACGGTTGGGGCCGCCGCTCGTCCGGCCGAGCAAGATCGTGTGCATCGGCTTGAACTACCGCGATCACGCAAAGGAGACCGGGCAGGCACTGCCGGCGGAGCCGGTCCTGTTCTTCAAGGCGACGACCGCGCTCAGCGGCCCGAACGATGACGTCATCATCCCCAAGGGCAGCACCAAGACCGACTGGGAGGTCGAGCTGGCGGTCGTGATCGGCCGGCGCGCGAGCTACGTCGAGAGGAACGCCGCTATGGCTCACGTCGCGGGCTACGTGCTGCACAACGACTACTCGGAGCGGGCCTTTCAGTTGGAGCGCGGCGGCCAGTGGGCGAAAGGCAAGAGCTGCGACACGTTCGCGCCGCTCGGCCCAGTTCTCGCGACGCCCGACGAAGTCCCGGACGTCCACAACCTCGACATGTGGCTCAAGGTGAACGGCGAGACCAAGCAATCGGGCTCGACCAAAGACCTCGTGTTCGACGTGCCGGCGCTCGTCAGCTACATCAGCCAGTTCATGACGCTCCTCCCCGGCGACGTGATCTCCACCGGCACGCCGGCCGGCGTGGGCCTGGGCCAGAAGCCGCCGCGCTTTCTCGCCGACGGCGACGTCGTGGAGCTGGGCATCGAGGGCCTCGGCTCTTCGCGCCAGCGCCTCCGTGCTTACCGCTGACGGTCGCCTCGCCGGCAAGGCGGCCGTGATCACGGGCGCCGCGAGCGGCATCGGCCGGGCGAGCGCGCTGCGCTTCGCGGCGGAAGGCGCGAACCTCATCCTCGCCGATCTCGAGGAGCCGGACGGCGAGACGCTGAAAGCGGGTCGGTTCGTGCGCACCGACGTCAGCCGGCGCGAGGGCAACGAGCGGATGATCGACGAGTGCGTCAAGCGTTATGGGCGCATCGACATCCTGTTCTGCAACGCGGGCGTGACGCTACCCAAGCTGCTGCCCGACAGCACCGACAACGAGATCGACCGGGTTCTGGATGTGAACGTGAAGGGGCTGATGTACGCCGCTCGGCACGCGATCCCCATCATGCTCGCGCAGCCCAGCCGCGGCGTGATTCTCTTCACGGCGAGCAAGACGGGGCTCGTGGCCCAAACGGATTCTCCAGTCTACTGCGCGTCCAAGGGGGCGGTCGTCCTTCTGGCCAAGGCGCTCGGCCTAGACTACGCCGCCCGCGGGATCCGCGTGAACGCCCTCTGCCCCGGCATCATCGACACGCCGATGCTGCGCCACTTCGCGGACGCGATGCCCGACCCCGCGGCCACCTGGGCGACATACGGTGCCGCTCAGCCGATGGGGCGCCTGGGAACGCCGGACGAGTGCGCCGCCGCCGCGCTCTGGCTCGTCTCGAGCGAAGCCTCCTTCGTCACGGGGGTCGCCCTCCCCGTGGACGGCGGCTTCACCGCGATGTGAGCCCATGTCGACCACCATTACGGGAATCGACACCCTCGACATCCGCTTCCCCACGTCGCGCGAGCGCGACGGCTCCGACGCGATGAACCCGGACCCGGACTACTCCGCAGCCTACGTCATCCTGCGGACAGACCATCCCCGCGGGCTCGAGGGCCACGGCCTCACATTCACGATCGGGCGGGGCAACGAGTTGTGCGTCGCGGGCGTCCGCGCGCTCGCGCCGCTCGTCACTGGGCTCAGCTTGGAGGAGATCAAGACCGACATGGCGCGGTTCTGGCGCCGCCTGACGAGCGACTCCCAGCTGCGCTGGGTCGGACCCGAAAAGGGCGTGCTTCATTTGGCGACCGCCGCCCTCGTGAACGCCGTCTGGGACCTCTACGCCAAGGCGGAGGGCAAGCCGCTGTGGAAGCTGCTGGCGGACCTCGATCCCGAGGCACTGGTTCGCTGCGTCGATTTCCGTTATGTGACGGACGCGCTCACACCCCAGGAGGCGCTCGCCATTCTGCGCAAGCACGAGCCCACGCGCGCCCAGCGGGAAGCGGAGATGCGAGCCCGGGGATACCCGGCGTACACCACGTCGGCGGGGTGGCTCGGCTATCCTGACGACAAGATTCGCCGGCTCTGCCGTGAGGGCGTGCGGCAGGGCTGGTCGCACTTCAAGATCAAGGTGGGACACGACCTGCAAGATGACGTGCGGCGGGCGGCGCTCGTCCGCACGGAAATCGGGCCCGACCGGAAGCTCATGCTGGACGCGAACCAGGTCTGGGACGTCCGGGAGGCGATCGCGTGGATGCGCGAGCTGGCGCGGTTCGATCCGTGGTGGATCGAGGAGCCGACGAGCCCCGACGACATTCTGGGCCACGCGGCGATCGCGCAGGCCGTCGCGCCCATCGGCGTCGCGACGGGGGAGCAGTGCCACAACCGCGTGATGTTCAAGCAGCTGATGCAGGCCGGCGCGATGCGGTTCTGCCAGATCGATAGCTGCCGGCTCGGCGGTGTCAACGAAGTACTGGCCGTGCTGCTCCTTGCGGCCAAGTTCGGCATTCCCGTCTGCCCGCACGCGGGCGGAGTCGGACTGTGCGAGTACGTTCAGCACCTCGCGATCTTCGACTACATCTGCGTCAGTGCGTCGCTCGAAGACCGGGTCGTGGAGTACGTGGACCACCTGCACGAGCATTTCGTCGACCCAGTCGTGGTTCGTAACGGCCGCTACATGCCGCCGACGGCACCAGGGTACAGCATCACGATGCGGCCAGAAAGTCTGGCGCGGTACTCGTTTCCCGATGGAGCGGCGTGGCGATGATGCCGATCAACAGGTGACTCCCGCCCCTTAAGCCCACTCCTTGGAGTGGGAACAAACGAACGAAGGAGATGACCATGTTGATTCGCCGGCTCGTCGCATTCAGTCTGTGTCTGGGCTGCGTCGCTCACGCACGGCCCGCCCCCGCCCAGGGCGTCACCCAGGAAACCCCCGCCCAGCGCGACACCCGCATGGCCTGGTGGCGCGACGCGCAGTTCGGAATGTTCATCCACTGGGGCGCCTACGCCGTCCCGGCCGGCACGTACGACGGCGAGCGCGTCGCGGGTATCGGTGAGTGGATCATGAGCCGGGGGCACATCCCGATCGCCCGGTACGAGGAATACGTGCACCGCTTCAACCCCGTCCAGTTCGACCCGGACGAGTGGGTGCGCATCGCCAAAGACGCGGGGATGAAGTACATCATCATTACGTCCAAGCACCACGACGGCTTCGCGATCTTCGACTCCAAGGTCTCGCGCTACGACATCGTCGATGCGACCCCGTACCAGCGTGATGCCATCAAGGCACTGGCGGATGCGGCCCATCAGGCCGGCCTCAAGTTCGGGGTTTACTACTCGATCATGGACTGGCACCACCCGGACGCCCAGGGCCCGAACTTCCCCGAGTACAACTCGCGCACCTGGAGCAATCCCAACTTCGGCCGCTACGTCGAGACGTACATGAAGCCGCAGCTCAAGGAGCTGCTCACGCAATACCCCGACATCGACGTGCTCTGGTTCGACGGTGAGTGGATCGCGGATTGGAGCGACGAGCGCGGACGCGATCTCCAGACCTACGTCCGAGGGATCCGGCCGAGCCTCATCGTCAACAACCGCGTCGGGCACACGCGGCAAGGGCTCTCGGGGCTCAACCAGCAGGGCCAGGTCGGGCTGGGCGACTTCGGCACGCCCGAGCAGCGCGTACCGCCCGAGGGACTCCCGGGCGTCGACTGGGAAACGTGCATGACGATGAACGACACCTGGGGCTACAAGTCCTACGACGATGACTGGAAGGACACGCGCACTCTGCTCCGGACGCTGATCGACGTCGCGTCCAAAGGCGGGAACTTCCTCCTGAACGTCGGGCCGACGGCCGATGGGATCATCCCTGCCCCCATCGCATGGCGGCTGCACGAAATGGGCGACTGGCTGCGTGTCAACGGCGACGCCATCTATGGCACGACGGTGAGCCCGTACGGCATGCCGGACTGGGGCCGCTACACCGCCAAGCGAGGCAAGGTGTACGCGTTCGTCTTCGACTGGCCGAAGGATGGTCGCCTCGTCCTGACCGGGATGAAAGACCGGCCGCTACGTGCCTACCTCCTCGCCGACGGGGGGGGCAAGTCGATCGCCGTCGAGCAATCCGACTCAGGCCTCGTGTTGCAGCTGCCCACGGTCGCGCCCAGTAGCATTGCGACGGTGGTCGCACTGGAGGTTGGTGGAGGTTCTGGAGGTTCTGGAGGCCGATGAAGGCCGCAGTGCTCACGGGCGTCGGCCGGATCGACGTGCGGGACGTCGCCTGCGAGAGTCCCGGTCCGCGCGAAATCCTCGTGCGCGTGACGGCGGTCGGGCTCTGCGGCACCGACTTCCACATCGCCGCCGGGCACGCCAACTACAACCGCGACGCGCGGGGCCGACCCATCCCGCTTGCCGACGCGCCGCAGATCCTGGGCCATGAAATCGCCGGTGTCGTCGAGACGGTGGGCCCAGAGGTCCGCGACCTCGCGCCGGGTGATCGTGTCGTCATCGATCAGGGTCGCAGCTGCGTGAGCGAGGCGCGCTCGCCGCTGTGCGAGTACTGCGCCAGCGGCGACTCGCATCAGTGCGCGTGGTACGGCGAACACGGCATCACCGGCCTGACCGGTGGGCTCGCGGAGTACCTGACGATCCCGGCGGTGAACGCCCTGCGCGTCACGTCCGACGTGGACGCCGCAGCCCTCGCCCTGACCGAGCCGCTCGGCTGCGTGCTGCACGCGGCGGACGTGCTGAGCCGCACGCCGGCGCGCTATGCGCTGGGAAAGATCCAGGCGGTGCTGATCTGTGGGGCCGGCCCCGCGGGGCTGCTCTGGGTGCAATACCTCCGCCGCGTGCTCGGATTCGACGGGCTGGTGCTCGTCAGCGAGCCCAACGCCACGAAGCGCGCGCTCGCCAAGCGCTTCGGCGCGGAGACCGTCGATCCTCTTCGGGAGGACGTGGCGCAGCTGGTGGAGGAGACAACCCACGGTCGCCGGGCGGAGCTGTTGATCGAGGCGACCGGGTCGGGGCAGGCGTTCGCCGCCATTCCCGGGCTCATCCGCAAGCAGGCGACGGTGTTGCTGTACGGACAGGGGCACGCCGGGTTGGACCTGAGTGTGCTGACGCCGTTGCAGTTCCTCGAGCCCACCCTGCTGTCACCCGTCGGCGCCTCTGGGGGCCACGAGGCCGACGGGCGACCGTCCACCTACGTTCAGGCATTGCGGCTGATCGAACGCGGCCAGGTAGACGTCGCCTCATTGATCACGCATCGCTACCCGTCGCTCGATGGAGTCTCCCGCGCCTTCGCGGGCGAACACGCCGCGCCCGATTACGTGAAAGGGGTCGTCACACTCTGACCAAGCCCGCCCCGCGCGTATCGCTCTTCGTCACTTGCCTGGCCGACCAGTTGTGGCCCTCCGCGGCAATCGGCGCGGTGCAGGTGCTGCGGCGGATGGGCTGCGTCGTGGAGTTCGACGAGCGCCAGACCTGTTGCGGCCAGCCGGCGTTCAACACGGGGTATCGCCCAGAGGCCCGCATGCTCGCCCGGCGGTTCATCGAGATCTTCGAGTCGAGCGGTGCGGACGCGATCGTGAGCCCGTCGGGCTCGTGCACCGCCATGGTCCACCACTATGAGGAGCTGTTCGAGGATGCCGCATGGCGCGGCCGGGCGTGGGCGCTGGCCGAGCGCACGCACGAGCTGAGCGCGTTCCTCGTCAATCAATTGGGCGTCGAGGACGTGGGAGCGACCTTCGCGGGCCGACTCACCTGGCACGACGCCTGTCACGGCCTGCGCGACCTGGGGCTCAAGAGCGAGCCGCGCCGCCTGCTGCGTCACGTCCGCGGCGCGGAGCTGGTCGAGCTGCCGAACGCGGAGTCGTGCTGCGGCTTTGGCGGAACGTTCTCGGTGAAGCATCCGGAGATCTCCGTGGCGATGCTCGACGAGAAGGTCGAGGCCATCGAGCGCGCCGGCGTGGACGCCGTGGTCTCGGGCGACGCCAGCTGCCTGATGCAAATCGGCGGCCGGCTCTCGCGCCGGGGTTCAGCCGTCCGCGTCATGCATCTGGCCGACATCTTGGCGGCCACCGCATGACCTTCGACCGCGATGCGCGGGCGGCGTTGAACGATCCACAGCTGCGCGGCGCCCTGCGGCAGGCGACGACGCTGTTCGGTGAGCGGCGCCGGGCGGCGATTGCCTCGGTCGCAGACTGGGAGGGCGCGCGGGACCGGGCGCGGGCGATCAAGGACGAAACGCTGCTCCACCTGGACCGGTACCTGGAGCAGTTCACGGCTAACGCCGACCGCACCGGCGCGCGGATACACTGGGCGCGCGACGCCGCGGAGGCATGCGAGATCATCGGGCGGATCGCCGAGGAGCGAGGGGCCCGCACCATCGTCAAGAGCAAGAGCATGGCGTCGGAAGAGATTCATCTGAACGCGGCGCTGGCGCGGCGCGGCATCGAGCCGATCGAGACGGACTTGGGCGAGTACATCATTCAGCTGGCCGGCGAGACGCCGTCGCACATCGTGGCACCGGCGATCCACAAGACCAGAGGGCAGATTGCCGCGCTGTTCGCGGAGAAGCTCGGCATCGCGCCGTCGGACGACGCAGAAGCGTTGACGGCCGCCGCACGGCAGGCGCTGCGCCGCCGCTTTGCCGAGGCGGATCTGGGCATCAGCGGCGTGAACTTCGCGGTCGCGGAGACGGGGACGATTCTGATCCTCGAGAACGAGGGGAACGCGCGGCTCACCACGAGCCTGCCGCGCACGCACATCGCGCTCATGGGGATCGAGAAGGTGATCCCGCGTTTCGCGGACCTCGAGGTGTTCCTGCAGCTGCTGCCTCGCTCAGGGACGGGTCAGGTATTGACGGCCTACCAGTCGCTCCTCACGGGCGTCAAACGCCGCCCGGAGGACGAGGGACCGGAGCAGCTGCACATCGTTCTGCTCGACAACGGCCGCTCTCGCATGCTGGCGGCCCCCGTCACGCGGCAGTCGCTGGCGTGTATTCGCTGCGGCGCTTGTCTGAATGCCTGCCCCGTGTATCGGCAGATCGGCGGCCACGCGTACGGCTCGGTGTATGCCGGTCCCATCGGCGCGGTGTTGACGCCCCAGCTCATCGGGCTCGAGCGCGCGGCTCATCTGCCCTACGCCTCGAGCCTGTGCGGCGCCTGCCGCGACGTCTGCCCCGTGAAGATCGACATCCCGGCGTTGTTGCTCCATCTGCGCGCCGAGGTGATCGAGCGGCATGCCGGGAAGCAGCGCCTGCTCGAGCGACTCGCGTTCCGGAGTTACGCCGCGGTGATGGCGCGGCCGCGGCTGTACGAGTGGGTCATGGGAATCGCTCGGTTGCTGCGCATCACGCCGCCGCTCCCCGCCTGGACGAAATGGCGCGATCTTCGGCCGCTCGCGCCAAGGAGCTTTAGGGACGAGTGGCGGGCAGACGCGGTCGATGAAAAGCGGAGCCTTTATGACGTCACCCATAATCGCTGACCCCGCCCGCGACCAGATCCTGCGATCCATTCGCGAGAACCTGGCGACAAGCGCGCCCTTGGACGCGATGACGCACGCGCGGCGCGACCACCCGCCGCTCGTCGCCCGAGCCCCGAGCCCCGAGCCCCGAGACCCAGTCCAGCGTTTCACGACGCAGCTCGAGGCCGTCGGCGCGCAGTGGACGCTGGTGCGGGGCGAGGCCGAGGCGGCGCGCGCCCTGCGCCGCATCCTGGCCGATGTCGGCGCTAAGCGCGTGGCCGGCTCGGATGCGCCGCTCGTCCGGAGGCTCCTCCCCGAGAGTCTCACCGGTCTCACGCGCGACGAGCTGTTCACCTGCGACGCCGGCGTGACGAGCGCGCAGTGGGGCATCGCCGAGACGGGGACGCTCGTGCTGGAGTCGGCGCGGGAGCGGAGTCGGCTGGCGTCGCTCGTGCCGCCGATCCACGTGGCGCTCTTGTCCACCCGTTGCATCTGCGATTCGCTGGGCGACGCGCTGGCCCGCGTCGATCCCGCGAGCCACGCGATCACGCTGATCACCGGACCCTCGCGGACATCCGACATCGAGCTTACGCTGGTGGTTGGGGTGCACGGTCCCCAGACGGTCCACATCCTGCTGCTCGAGGAGGAATGATGCGGAAGGCTTCCGCCGTTCTGGCTGCGGCTCTGTGCATCGCGGGGTGCAAGGGAGGTTCCCGGCCGAGCGGACTCACCATCGCCGTGATTCCCAAAGGCACCACGCACGAGTTCTGGAAGAGCATCCACGCCGGCGCCATCCAGGCGTCGCGGGAGCTGTCGGCCCAGGGGCAGCCGGTCACGATCATCTGGAAGGGGCCGCTGCGCGAGGACGACCGCGAGCAGCAGGTGCAGGTGGTGGAGGGATTCTCGAGCCAGGGAGTCCAGGGCATCGTGCTCGCACCCCTCGACGACCGCGCCCTGGTGCGTCCCGTGGAAGAGGCCCGCCGAGCCGGCATCCCGACCGTGATCATCGATTCGGACCTCCAAACGGACTCTACGGTCAGCTTCGTCGCCACCGACAACTACAAGGGCGGGCAGATGGCCGCCGACCGGCTCGGTGTACTGCTCGGCGGCCGCGGCGGAGTCCTGCTGCTGCGCTACGCCGAGGGCTCGGCCAGCACGGCGGAGCGCGAGCGCGGATTTCTCGATCAGCTCAAGGCGAGGTATCCCGGTATCCGTGTCGTGTCCGCCGATCAGTACGCCGGTCCCACGCGCGAGACCGCCAAGCGGGCGTCCGAGAACCTCCTCAACCGGTTCCGCGGCGGCATACAAGGGATCTTCACGCCCAACGAGTCCTCCACCATCGGGATGCTGCTCGCCCTGCAGGACATCGGTCTCGCCGGCAAGGTGCGGTTCGTCGGCTTCGATGCCACCGGGATCCTGCTCGACGCGATTCGCGCGGGACAGCTCGACGGCGTCGTGGTGCAGAACCCGATGCGGATGGGATACCTCGGCGTGAAGGCGATGGTCGACCATCTGCGGGGCAGCCCGGTCGAGCGGCGCATCGACACCGGCGTCATCCTCGTCACGGGGGCGAACCTGGACTCCGCCGCGACGCAGGAGGTCATCCACCCGCCGATCGCGCGCTATCTCGGCGAGCAATGAGTCTCCTTGAGGTCCGCGGCGTCGCCAAGCGGTTCGGGGCGACGGTGGCGCTGGACGGCGTCGATCTCGCGCTCGAGTCCGGGGAGGTGCGCGCGCTGATCGGTGAGAATGGCGCGGGCAAGAGCACGCTGATGAACATCCTGGCCGGCGCGGTCCGTGCCGACCGGGGTGAGATGGAGATCGATGGACGGCTGTACGCTCCCACGTCGCCGCTCGACGCACGGCGCCGCGGCATCGCCTTGATCCATCAAGAGCTTTCGCTGTGTCCGCATCTCACGGTGGCAGAGAACATCCTGCTCGGCGTGGAGCCGTCGCGCTGGGGCTGGATCGATGGGGACGCCGCTCGCGCACGGGCGCTCACGCTGCTCGAGCACTTCGGCCACGCGCAGCTCCATCCCGACCGGCGCGTCGGCACCCTCCCGATCGCGGCGCAGCAGGTGGTCGAGATTTGCCGCGCGCTCGCAGCCGACGCTCGCATTCTTCTGATGGACGAGCCGACGAGCCGGTTCCAGCGCGAGGATGTGGATCGCCTCTTCTCACTGATCCGGGGCCTCGCCGCCCAGGGGATGGCCGTGATTTACATCAGTCACTTCCTCGAAGAGGTTCGCGAGATCGCCGGCAGCTACACGGTGCTGCGCGACGGCCGGAGCGTGGACGCGGGCGATATCGCGGGCGCGACGAGCGAGCACCTGATTGCGCAGATGGTGGGCCGCGAGATGGGCGGGCTGTTTCCCGCACGCGTCCGCGCCGAGGGCGGCGAGGTGATCCTCGCCGTACAGGACATCGCCGCGCCGCCGACCTTGAAGCAGGCCAGTTTCGAGCTGCGGCGCGGCGAGATCCTCGGCATCGCCGGACTGATGGGTTCGGGCCGGACCGAGCTGGTGCGCGCGCTGTTCGGTCTCGAGCCCGGCGCGTCTGGGCGCATCGCGCTATTGGGCCGCGCGCTCGGCGTGCACGGCGCGACACCCGGGCAGCGCCTGAATCAGGGATTCGGATTCCTGAGCGAGGACCGAAAGCGCGAGGGACTTGCCCTGCCCCTCTCGATCGCGGACAACCTAACGGCCACGAAGCTCTCGGCCGTCTCCCCCGGGTGGGGTTGGCTCGACCTCAAGCGTCAGTGGGCAGCGGCGCGGCGCTGGATCGACGCGCTGCACATTCGCGCGGAGGATCCGGTCCAGCCGGTGCGCGCGCTGTCAGGCGGCAATCAGCAGAAGGTGGCGGTCGGCAGGCTGCTCAATCAAGACGCGGAGCTACTCCTCCTCGACGAGCCGACGCGCGGGATCGACATCGGCAGCAAGGCACAGATCTACCAGACGATCGCGCGTTGCGCCGAGGAGGGAAAAGCGGTGCTGCTCGTCAGCTCCTACCTGCCCGAGCTGTTCGGTCTGTGCGATCGGTTGGCGGTGATGAGTCGGGGACGGCTGTCGCCAGCGCGGCCGATCGAGGAGTGGACGCCGGAAACGGTGCTGGCGACGGCGATCGGGAGCGCCTAGCGCATCCCCACCCCCGCCCCCCGCAGATACCCCGCCGCCACTTCGGCGAACTGCGCGAACGCCACCTCCGGCTCTTCGATCTCCGGATGCCAGCGCTTCTCCCACTCGAAACTGAAGTACCCGCGGTACCCGGCCTTCACGAGCGCCTCGATCTGCCGCTTCACCGGCACCTGGCCAGTGCCGGTCAGCACGTAACGACGGTCGTTGCCCGCGGGAACCGAGTCCTTGAGATGCGTGTGCCGGATGTAGCGCCCGAGCTGCCGCACCGTGTCTTCCGGCTCCTCTTTGCCCGACACGAACGTGTGGTGTGCATCCCAAAGCAACGCCACGGCCGGTGAGTCGGCCTTCTGGAGGATCTCGAGCAGCGCCGGCGAGTCGGTGAAGTCGCCATGGGACTCGATCACCACGGTCACGTTCTTCTCGCGCGCGTAGTCGCCCAGAGTGCGCAGGCCCCCGGCGATGTGCGCGAGCATCTCGGCCCGCGGCACGCCGTCCACGTAGTTGTTGCCGAACACGCGCACGTAGGGTGCACCGAGGGCTTGTGCCAGGTCGAGGCAGCGGCGTGCTTCGTCCAGCTGCGCGGCGTGTTTGGCGGCGTCCATCTCATGCATGTGTGCCGAGGCATCGACGGTGGGCACGACGAGGCCGTGCGCCGCGAGCTGGCGCTTGGCATCGCTCAGGTGCTCGGCCGTCAGCTCCGGGACCTTGGTGAGATCCATCTCCTTTAGGATGCCGCGCAGCTCGACGGCGGCGAAGCCGTGCGTGGCGGCAAAGTCGAGGATCTCGGGCCAGGTCCACTGGGGGCAGCCCAACGTGGAGAAGCCGAGCCTCGCCGTCTCGTTCGGGGGTGAGGACAGGCCGGCGAGAATTGCGGCGGAGGTCCCGAGAAATTCGCGGCGCGTGGTCATGGCTCTGGTCCTAGAATCTAGCGATGAAGCCCCCGCCAGCGCGCAGGTCGATCTTGAGCGAATCCTCGGGCCGCACTGCCGTGTTTTGGACGACCACTGCGGCGGGATCGTCCTCCCGATCGCGCACCAGCAGCGCTGCATGCGAGCCTCCGCCCAAGAATGAGAGCGGGACATCGAGGGACCGGGCGGTGGGACCGTTCGCGATCACCAGGAACCACCGGTTGCCGCTGCGCCGAGCGAACGCGGCAACCTCTCCGATCTCACTGAACGGCAGCACGCGCGTCTCATCCCAGGTCGAGGGGATGCTCTTGATCAGCTCGACCGCCGGATTGTCGAGAATCGCCTGCGGGTGAGCGCCGTAGACGAGCAGCGGAGCTGTAAACAGCGCCGCCGTGGCGATCTGGTGCGCCCACGACGTCTCGCGCCGCCGTTCGCCGAAGAGCGTCGGTGTGAAATCGAGGTGCCCCGCCAGCATGCGGGTGAAGGGGATCGTCGTGTCGTGCTGGGCCCACGCTGGCATGCTGCGCCGCTCCATCCCCGACACCGCTTCACGGTTCAGCTCGTTCGGCCAGGTGCGCGATTCGCCGGTGGGTTTGTTGGCGCCGTGGAAGTCCACCAGCAGCCGGTGCTCCGCCGTGCCTTGCAGGCAAGCTCGGTAGAGGTCCATGACTTCCTTCGCCTCGTGGTCGAAGAAGTCGAGCTTCACGCCCACCGCGCCGACGTCCTGCACGTGCGCGAAGAACGCCGCACGCGCCGCGGGATCGCGGATCTCCTTGCTGTGCTGCCACAGCCAGATGCCCACGCCCTGTTGCCGGGAATACTCGACGAGATCGCGCAGGTCGCTCTCGGCCCACTGCCGCCAGAAACCTTCGATGAGGTTGTATTCGAACCCCAGCTCGCCCGCGAGCCGGGAGAACTCCTTCATGGTCTCCAGCGTGTTCGGACCGCCACCGTCCAGATACTTCCAGACGGCGCGGCCCGGCTTGACCCAGTCGGTGTGGAGCCCCTTCGGGAAGAACCGGCGGTCGGGGGGCGGCGCGAGATCGGCGACGATGTCGCAATTCACGAGCGTGTCGAGGTCGGCGCCGATCATCACCACGCGCCACGGCGTGGAGATGCGTCCCGTGACCGCCGCCGGCTGCGCCAGGCGCGCCGCCTCCGCGTCGCCGTAGCGCAGCGTGAACGGATGGCTGGCGGGGTGCGCGTGGCCGAGGCGGGCGCGGAAGCCTCGCTGGCCATCGGCTTGGAGCGCCATGCCCGCGTAGTCGATCACGGCGGCTTCGGTGATGGAAGCATACGCGGCGCCATCGGGCAATTTGAAAGTCAGGGGCGGCGCGGCCCAATCGCCCGCCTGGACCTCCGAGATGGCCTTCTTGGCATGGGTCCCCTCGTAGTGTCCGTTCAAATCGTGATACCAGACCGTGGACCCTTCGGGAAGGACGAAGGCGGTCGCTTCGTCGGGGACCCTGCTTCCCGCACCCGGAACGACCCAGCGGAACGCGATCCCATCGTCGAAGGCGCGCACGTCGAGGATGCACTGCGGGAGGGCGATGCGCGCGCCGCGGAACCGCTCGGCGGCCTCGGCGTGCACGCCGCGCGACGGGAAATGATCGTTGCCGTGGTAGGACTCCACGGTGCCCAGCGCAACCTCCTCGCCCAGGTTGGCACCATCGACGAGGATGCCGAGGGACGAGGGATCGATGACCGGCCGACCGCGGAAGGAGATACTGTAGATCAGCCGCGCCGCGTCAGCGGAGACCTGAACTTCGACGGCGCCATTGGGGCTGGAGACCCGAATGGCGTCCGCCGGCCCGCGCGCCAGGCGGAACAGCGCCGGGGCGGCGAGCGTCGTGGCGAGGAACTCTCGGCGTTCCATGGTTATGGCAGCGGATCGAACGTGCCGATGGGCCAACCCATGGTCTGCTGCAAGTTCGCGTTGAGCTCCCTGTGCTCGCGCGGAATGCCGTAGAAGTAGTAGTTCAGCTTCCAGGCGATGGGTTGCAGGTCGAGATCCATCACCTGGTGCGAGAAATACTGCTGGTAGGTCGAGTCGAGATGGACCGTGTCACGGATCGCGTTCCACGTCGCCGCGGGCACCAGTAAGGTGATCTTCAGCCCGCGCCGGCGCGTCCCGTTGAGCACGCTTTCGAACAGCCTGTTCCTGCGCAGATCCCAGGAGCGCTTCGCTTCAAATGCGAACTCGATCTGCCGCTCGCGCATGATCGCATCTTGCACCTCCGGCTGGCTCATGCCGGGATCGAGGCCGTACAGCCCCGTCCCTGGATCGATCCCTGCGCGCTGCCTCAGCGCGATGATCTGGTCGTACGCCTCCTGCGTATTGCCGACGGCATTCGCGGCCTCGGCGAGATTCATCAGGACTTCCGCGAAGCGGATTTCGATCCACTGCGTATGCCCGTTGGCGGCGTCGAACGCCGTGGCGACCGGATCCACCGCTTTCCGTGTGTAGAAACTTGAGGGGGTGGGGTTGTTGGACTCCGCACCGACGTAAGTCCACTGACGCCGCCCCGCCTTGCCGGACAGCTCCCACACGACGCCATTGTACGCGATGGTCGCGTAGAAGCGCGGATCGCGGTTCTTCCAGAAGTACAGCGTATCGTAGGCCGGGTTGCCGGCGATCGGCCGGCCGTCCCGCATCGGAAATGCGTTCACCATTTCCCACGTCGGGCGATTGGCGCCGCTCGACCCCTGGGATTCCGACAACGGCCGAGTAGCGGCCGCCCAGTTGTGCGTACTCAACGGGTAGGAATAGCGGCGCGCGAAGACCGCTTCCTTATTCTTTTCTACGAACCACAACCCTGCAAAATCGGAATACAAGCCGAACCCCTGACTCACGAGGGAATCCCGCGCTGCGCGATTGGCGTTGTACGCATCCTGCCAGCGGGTCATGTTGGGGCCGGTCGGGTTGAACTGCGGACTCGCGTAGTACAACAACACTCGGCCCTTGAGGGCCATCGCGGTCCCCTTGTGGAGATGGCCGTCGTTGGTTGCCGCCGTGGCGCGGATCGCGGGGAGCATCGCGATGGCACTGTCGAGATCGGCCACGATCTGACGCATGACCTTCGAGGTCGAGTCTCGTGAAACCAGCAGATCGTCCGTCAGCTGCTGCGGCCGCAGAATCAGAGGCACGCCGCCATAGCGCTTGACCATCTCCCAGTAGCGCCAGGCCCGGAAAAAGTACGCCGCTCCCTTCAGTCGCTTGGTGGTGAGGGTATCGATCGTTCCCTGATCGATTTCGGTCAGCAGGATATTGATTCTCCTGATCTGAGAGTACGGCCAGTAGTTGACGTCGTCCTCGGTCAACGTCCCATACATGTAGCTGGTGCCCCCAGGAGATTCATCCGAAATGGGGGCATCTCCGGTCGACCAGCCGGGCAAGTTGTCCGCATAAATCCGGTTGACGTAGGCCTCCGCCAACGGGGCGGAATTCCATACGTCCCGTTCATCGACCGCTTCCAAGTCCTTGAGGTCGAGGATGCCGTCACAGCCGCCGAGCACGAGGCTCAAGACGGCGACCAGGACTGCTCTCGAGACCGTCATTGGACGCCCCTCTTCAGCGAGACATCCATCCCCACCGCGAATGTCCGCATGAGCGGATAGGACCGGATGTTGTTCATCTCTGGGTCGTATCCCCAATCCCCGAAATGGTCGTTCAGCATGAGCAGGTTGGTGCCCGTGAAGTGGAGTGTGGCGGTGTTCAGGCCCAGGGCGGCCGTGAGCCGCTTCGGGAGGAGGCACGAGACGGTGAGAGTTTTGAGTCGCAGGAACGACGCATCCCGCAGCCAGAAGGTGGAAGCAGGAAAACTCGTCCGATAGTTCGAGCCGCCGGTGAATGGGATCCTGTATCCGGGATACTTCCCATCGCGATTCTCGGGCGTCCAGGTGTCGGCCCAGTAGCCGTACGAGGACTCCTCCGCGCGCGCCTGGATGTCTCTGCCGTTGGCCTGCATCATCCGCTTGTAGCCGGCGGCCCCTTGGAGGAGGGCGGCAAAGCGAAACCCTCGCCACGAGGCACCGAGGCTGAGTCCGTAGCTCAGCGGCGGGCTGTCATAGTCGCAGATCCAGGCCTGATCGCTGGCGGTGATTTTTCCGTCCGGCACATCGGTGCTGTCACCGCGCAGATCCCTGTAGTTCAACATGCCGAGCTGTGGCGCCAGGGCGAGGATCGTGTATCCCGCGGGAAGGGCGTCGATGTCGGCCTGCGTCCGGAGCATGTTGGTGTAGATGTACCCGAAGCAGGAGCCGGTGGGTGCGGTCGTCCGGCCGATGCGCTTCTGATAGGCCCGGAGGTTCTGTGCTTCGTTCAGCCGCACGATCTTGTTCGTGGCGTAGCCGAGATTCCCGTGCGCCGAGAACCTGAGGGGAGTCGCCGCGCCTCCCGCCGTGCCGTCGTATCCCAACTCGATCTCGAGTCCGTGCGAGTTGATCTCCTGATAATTCTCATCCGGGAGACTTGCCCCGAACGTGCTGGGAATCGCTTCTTGCCGCGACCCGAGGATGTCGTAGGTGTTGCGAGAGAACACATCGAGGGTGAGACTCATCCGGCTGTTCCAGAAGCGCGAGTCCACGCCGACGTTGAACGACTTCGATTTCTCCCACGTGATGGCTCTGTTGGCGAGGCTTCCCGGCGTGATCCCCCGCGAGACGGTGTCGAACACCGCCCCTGGCACGATGTTGTATGACTGGAGCCATTGGAAGCTGCCCACATCATCGTTGCCGACGACGCCGTACGACGCCCGCAGCTTCAGCTCGTCGAAGAAGTCGGACTTGAAGAACGGCTCTTCGGTCAGGCGCCACCCCGCCGAGATGGACGGGAAGAACCCCCAGCGATGCTCGGGCGCGAAGATGACCGATCCATCGTAACGGAACGACGTCTGGAAGAAGTACTTGCGCGCATAGTCGTACCCGAACGAGCCGACGTACGAGATTCTGGCGTCTTGCGCCTGACGGCCGTCCACGCGAGCCGCGTCGGGGCTTCCGGCAATGAATTGGTCGACGTCTGGCGAGATGAAGTTGTCGCGCCGGCCCTCGAACCAGCCGGTGTCGCTTGCCGCCTGTTCATAGACCAAGAGGGCGTCCAGATGATGCTTGCCGACGCTCCCCGCATAGGTGAGCTGCGTATTGAGCTGATAGAAGTTATCGCGACCGTCGTTGTTGAGCAGGTATTCGCCGTCACTTCGCGTCTTCTCGCTGACGACTTGATTGCCCACGAGATGGTTGTGCCCGCCCCAGGTATTGAAGACCGCCATTTGATACGGCAGGTTGAACCGCTTCTCGTGTGAATCCACGTATCCCTTGTGGTATGCCAAGCTCGCAGTCAGCCCGTTGAAGAACGGTACCCGGTAATTCAGGCGGGCCGTGGCGTTGTACTCCGACCACTCCCGGTCGTCGTACCCTGACTCGTTCGATATCACGGCACCGGGATGCCATTCGACCCAGTTCCCTACCGGCAATCCGTCGATGTACGCGGGCACCATGCGGGTCCTGAGCGCCAACGCCTTGTACAGGTCTTCGTGACCCCAGTCCTGCACACGCGCGGCCGATATGCCCCAACTGGGGCCATGTCTGCCGCGACGTGCGTTGTTGAAATCCATCGACGCTTTCAACCGGTCAGTGAGATCGATGTCGAGATTCGCTCTCGTGGTCACCCGGTTAAAACTCAGATTGTCGAAGGAGCCTGTAGCGTCGAGGAGCGATCCGCTGAGAAAATATCGGACCCCGTCCGTTCCCCCGGTGATGCTCAGGGAGTGTTGCGCATCGAGGGGATCGCGCCACAACTCCTGGATCCAGTCCCACGAGTGCGTCTTGAAGTAGTCCAGCTCGTCCTGGGTGTAGTAGCGCGCGTCCGTCGTGGCGATCCTGCTATAAGCGAGCGCGTTGTTGATCGCGGTCGCATGCTGAAAGGCGTTGAGCGAGGACGGGATTCTGGTCGGCTCCTGCATGCCGACGTTACTGGTGTACGTGAACTCTGCCGGGCGAACACCCCCCCGCTTGGTCGTCACGAGGATGACGCCGTTGGCGGCCCTCGAGCCGTACAGGGAGGCCGCGGCGCCGTCCTTCAGTATGGAAATGTTCTCGACCTCCTGCGAGGTGAGTCCGTCGAACGCGAACTTGTCGCTCACAACCCCGTCGATGACGTACAGGGGGTCGGCGTTGTTGAAGGTTCCGACGGCGCGCACCCGGATGCTCGACTCGCGCCCCGGCGTGCCGGCGTTCTGGGTGATCGTGGCGCCCGCCAGGCGGCCCGCCAAGGCATTCGACAGGTTGTCCGCCGGCACGTCCGCGAAGTCCGAGCTCGAGACCGAGGTGACCGAGCCCGTCACCGTGCGCCGGTCCTGCACCCGGTACGCCGTCACGACCGTGGCTGTCATCTCGACGGGCAGCACCGCCAGCTGCACGTCGATCTCCGCTCGGCCGGCGATCGGGACTTCCTGGGGTTTGTACCCGATGAGCGAGAACAGCAGCGTGTCCTGGAGGGAAGGCACGTTCAGCGTGTAGCGTCCGGCGACATCGGAAGCGGTCCGCTGGCTCGACCCCGTGACTCTCACGCTCACCGCTGACAGCAGCCTCCCGCTGACCGAGTCGGTCACGGTGCCGGTTACCAATTGAGCCTTCAGGGGAGATACTCCGATCTGGAGCGACGACAACGCGACGAGCACGAACGACTGTCTCATGGAAAAACCCTCTCGACGGGCGCGTGGGAGAGAGCGAAGTCAGTGGCGAGGGCGAGCCGCAAGCGCCGTGCCCCTCGCAATAGCTCGCAAGTGATTGACTCGCCTTGTTGGCGGATGGATCAAATCGCGGGTGCTGCGTGCGCCCACCGTTGGGCCGGCGCAACGCCCGGAAATGTCCTGAAGTAGCGGGCTTAGGGCACCCAAAGCAGCGGCTGCCGGATCGGGTAGTTGCGAATCACTTCGTCCGCCGTGGGATCGGGGTTCAGCGTCTGCCACAGCTCGAGGTAGCGCGGCTCGTGCAGCGCGCGCCCTCCGAAGAACAGCGCGGGATGACGAATCGGCCAGGCGTCGTGGTACATCACGTCGGGCGCCTTGGGCCACGTCGCCTTGTCCTTGATGAACGGGTACATGAACTCGAGGGCGCGACGCATCCCGCGCCCGTCAGGCGTCGTCCACGTCCAGAGGTTGTCCTGAGGCGTCGAGAGGACCTCGGCCACCATCGCCATCACGTCGAGCTGGAAGAGGGAGTAGCCGTAGGGCTTGGTGCGCCCCAGCTCGCGGGGGAAGCTCCCGTCGGCCGCCATCTGGCCCGGGATCAGCGTGTCGCGAAAGAACCGGCGCATGGCGGCGAGCTTCGCTTCGTCGCCGAGCAGCTGCGCGAACGCGGCCACCTGCAGCGCCCACGCCGCCGCGTGGTTGTTGCCGCTGTTCCGTTCGTCTATTCCGTACGCGTGGGTCGTGATCCACATGAGGTAGCGGCGAAACCAATCCTTCGTCCCCGCGAGCGTCTCACCCTTTAGGTAGCCCATCCGCTCGAGCATCAAAGCGGCCCGGGCAACCTCCACGAGGTGAATCGTGTCGATGATGCCGGTACCCCGCCCCGTCGCGCGTCCCTTGATCGCCTGACCATAGAGAAGGTTCGGGTTCATACGCGTGCTCTCGTCCACAAACCACGCCCCCAGGTGGGCGGCGGCGTGACGGGCGTAGCGCTCGTCCCCCGTGATCTGGTACGCCGCGACGAGCGCCGGCACGATCTGACTGAGCCGCCGCATCGCGTCCCGGTGGGCGACGAAGTTATCAGGGTTCGTCTCGCCATCGCGACGGATGTACGGGCCGCCGGGGTTCGCCGTGTCGGGCCACCAATAATCGCCCTCGGAGTAGAAGTCGTGCAGTCCCGCCTCAGGCGCGCCGCGCCCAGCGGGAACGGGAACCGCCGTGATCGTGACGGGAGGCTCGGCAAGGTAGCGATCGGCCGCCGCGAGCACGCGGCGTCGCTCGATGGTCGCGAGATCGTCCTTGAGCGCGGGCCACGGGGCGCGCCGGAGCGGCGTGGGCGGGAGCGCCACCGGGGCGAGATCGGGCAGCGGCGCGCGCGCGTCGGGCGCGAGCACGACCGACGCTCCCTTGTCCAACACAACGACGAACGTCCCGGCTGCTTCTCTCGTCAGACGCGGCGGTGGCCCAGCACTGGCTCGCACCACCGCGGAATCCCAGTCCGCGACCCGGACTCGACAGGGTTGGCTAGCGAGGCTCTCGATGCGGACCCAGGCGGTGCGCCCGTGGTGACGCACGGCGCTCACGAGGAATGCCCCTTCGGCCCGCAACCGGTCGAAGGCGGCCTCGGGCCACACCCTCGGCACGGCCGGGAACACGCGCAGCGTCCCGCCCCAGTCCTGGAGAAACAGCTCCTGGATCGACGTGGCCGCCGAGAGGGGTGTCTCGATAACGGGGCCGGCCTCAGCATAGAACGTGTTCGGCTCCATGTAGCGCGGCGCGTCGAGATACAGGTTGAGGCGCGTCAACGCCGTGTCGCCCTGGCCGAGCCACGCGTGCATCGCCGCGCCGCCCGTGAACGAGTAACCGCGGAACAGCGACGGCTCGCGCTCCCAGGTGGCGAGGGACCGCTCGATCAACGCGCGGTCGTCGGGCCGCTCAGGTGAGATCAGCCCCAGGGGATAGACCGCCAAGAGGTGCGAATAGTGGCGATGCGATTCCTTCCAGGGCCGACCGCGCCCCACCATCAGCCCCAACGAGTCGCGCGGGAACGGCGTCAGGTTCGCGAGCACGTCCCGCCACCGCGGGAGGAGCGGATCAGCGATCGCCAGATGCTCAGCACTCGCGATCAGCGTCTCGAGCCCCCAGCGCAGGAGCGCCAGGTCGTAGTTCGCATCCGGAACGGTGGCCAGCTCAGGCGAGTGCGTGGCGGGCAGGTGCCAGCGACCGTCGTCCCCGCGCTCCACGTACGCCAGGTAGTTCCCGACGGCGAGCCGCAGCAGCGGATAGACTCGCTCGCGCAGGATGCGGTCGTCAATCTGGTAGCGGTAGTGGAGCCAGTAGTAGTAGAGAGTCCACGGCAGGTCGCCCATCTCGTGCGCGGCGTCGCTCTGCGCCGTCGCCAGATCGACCGGCCGCACGAGGTCGGGGCCGGAGCTACGCCCGATCGCGGCTGCTTCGCCGCGCAACCGCTCGGGAACGTTGTCGATCAGCGCCTGCCGGTGGCGGTCGAGGTTCCGGAATAGTGACTCGGCCAGGTCGAGCCGGTTCGCCCGGAACAGCGGCGAATAGGTGAGCTGGATGTTCAGGTTCCACCAGATCGCCGGCCAGGGCGTCGCGTTGAACCAGGGACCGTTCAGGTCGAGGATCGGCCCGTCGGCGCGCATCGCGGCGCCGAGCTTGTACATCTGGATCCAGTAGTACGCTTCGAGTCGCGCGTCCGGGAAGGAGAGGAAGCTGGCGGGATAATAGGCGTGCCACCACGCCCGGTGCGCCGCCACCAACTTCGCCAGACCGAGACGCGCCGCCTCCGCAGTGGCGCGCTGTGCGTCGCGCTTCGCTTCGTCACCGGTGTTCCCATAGCCGATGCTGACGTAGAACACCGTCCCCATTCGCCGGATCGACTCGGCGTGGGCACCTCCACCGATGAACGGCTGCACGCTCGTCAGCTCGGCGCGCGAGCGTGTGACGGTCGGCGGCGGATGCAGATCCTCAGGCGCGAACGCCTCTCGCCGGGCAACCTTGCGTGGCGGGCGCGCCTCGGCGGGAGACCAGTCGAGATCGACGCGGCGTTCCCCCCCCCGGGCCTCGAGTACGATCACGATCACAGACGGGCTGCCCGTGGTGAAGCTGCGCCACTGCACTTCGCCCCGATCGGTGGTGACGGTGCCGCTCGCCTCCGCGTCCCACAGCGTCAGCCGCGCCGTCCCACCGGTCACCGTCCCGGCGGTCTTCAACACGACGCGCCCGATCGGGAAGCGCGACTGGTCATGCACCACGTCGGTCCGGTTGATGGTCCATCCGAGCGCGCTGTCCCGCGCATCGATCGTGGCGCCGAGGCGGCCGTTGCCGATGAAGGCGCTCTCACCCCAGCGCGACGGGAGGCGCTCCCACACCAGGTCATGGCGGCCGAGAAACGCGGCCCAGTCCACCGGCGCCTGCAGGGACAGCAGCGCTGTGAGCGAGAGTTGCAGGATCATGGCAGGATCGTCGCGACCACGGCCGTCGTCCATTCACCGTGGTTGTTCTTGTACGTGCCGCGCATCCACACTAACGCGGTGCGAGAGTCAGTCCACTTGGGCACGATCGGCCGCAGGTTGTCGGCGTCGGAGTTCGCGGTCATCGGCTCCCACCGCCACGTCGCCCCGAAGTCCGCGGTCCGGCCACGGTACAGCTCGCGGTGGCGTTGGCCATCGGCGCGGCTCATGAGCGGCGTACCGGTGACGGGGTCCGCGTCGGTCGAGATGTAGACGACATTCGGGTCCTTGGGATCGAGCGCCGCGAGACCCGTGTAGTCGTCCTCTCCCGGATAGAGCCGCGTGCCGGCGTAGGCCATCTCGTGCATGCGCCAGGCGGTGCCGTCCCAGCGACCGTAATCGAAGCGGTGGTCCATACCCCCCTGCCCGCGCGGGAGCCCACGGCCGTCCTTCTGCACCGAGAAGACGACGTAGGGCTGCCGCTGCCGGTCCAGCTCCAGATCGATCACCCATGCCACGTTGTCGGAGTCGCCCTGGAACACCTTGGTCAGGTCCCACGCATTGATGTTCACATCGACCGTTTCGCTCAGCTTGCTACGCAGGGTTCCGTCGGAGAGGTAGACGTTCCCGCCCCGCACGAAGCCGTGGTACACGCTGTTGTCGTAGTTGCGCGGGTGATCTTCCGTCATGACGAAGTGGATCGTGCCCACACCATCGAACGCGTACTTGAGATACGGACTGTAGCCGTCGCGGCCGTGGGCCAGGCGCCCGCCATAGTGCCAAGTGCGCCCGGAGTCGTCGGAGTACATGTAGTTGGGGTCGAGATCGACGCCGCGGAAAAAGTTCATGATGCGACCCGAAGCCAGCCGGAACAGGTTCGAATAGGTGACGTTGTTGCCGCGGAGCGGGCTCGCGGAGTCTCCCGGCGTGTCGAACACCGACGTCGGTCGCCACACCAGTGGATTGTGCGGCTCAGACAACCGGGAGTAGACGCGACGCTCCACGCCGTGCTGCGTGTACACCGCCAGATAGCGCCCGTCCGGCAGCGCCAGCAGCGCCGGGTTGTCGTGGTCATCCTGCTGCAGATGACGGTGCAGCACCGTCCGCTGCGTGCCGCCCGAGGCTAGGTCGTAGACGGCGATCTCTACGTTGCCCCAATCAGGGTCGCGGTCGTTGCGATAGTCGCCGACGGCGCGGACCGATCCCACGATGAGTTTGCCGTCGTGCACGATCGCGCGCTCGTCCATGAACCACGACCACGCGCCGTTGTCGTTCAACACGACAGGCGTGCCGGCCACGAAGTTCACCGGGAGCCCGGTCCCACCCGCCGCATACGCGACCAGCAGGCAGGAAATCGTCAAACGCATGTGAGATAGCGCTCCTTCATCAGGGGCAGCAGCATATCGAGCGGAGTATTCCAGACGGCCTCATTCATGATCTCGACCTCAATCGGCCCCTCGCCGTAGCCGGCGCGCTCGACGGCCTCGCGGATCCGCCGCAGCTCGATCACGCCATCCCCCATCATCCCCCGGTTCATCAGCACATCGTGTACGGGCACGAGCCAGTCGGAGACGTGAAACCCCACGAGTCGCCCGGCGGCGCGCGCGAGCTCATCGAAAAGCTCGGGGTCCCACCAGATGTGATAGACGTCGGCCACGATGCCGACCGTAGCGGCGTCGAACCGCTCCGCCAGACAACGCGCCTCGCGCAACGTCGTAATGCAGGAGCGCTCGGCGGCGAACGCCGGGTGCAATGGCTCGATGCCGAGCCGCACGCCGCGCTCCCGGGCATAAGGAGCGAGCTCGGCGATCCCGTCGGCGACCATCCGACGCGCGGCAGCGATATCCCTATCCGGCGCGGGTCCGCACACGAGGACGAGAACCTCCGCGCCCAGCGCCGCCGCCTCGTCCACGGCCCGCCGGTTGTCTTCGATCCGCGCGGCCCGCTCGGCGCGCGTAGGCGCCGGGAACATGCCGCCGCGGCACACGCTCGAAACGCGTACTCCCGCGTCGCGCACGAGCCGGGCGGCCCGGTCCAGTCCGACTTCCGCCAGCTTGTGACGCCACACGGCCACGTACGGCACGCCATGGCGCGCGCACGCGTCCACGGTCTCGCCGAGGGTCGCGCGCTCGGTCGTGATCTGGTTCAGACTGAGGCGCGCGACCGAGTCCATGCCAGTACACGCCCCATCCGCTCCACCGCGCGCTCGGGATCAGCGAGCAGGCCCGCCGCGTCGGCGAGCCGGAACAGCTCCGCGAGATGCCCCGCCGACCGCCGGCTCTCCCCACCTCCGAGTAGCCGGAAATGCGGCTGGTGGCCGTTCAGGTACGCGAGAAAGACGATGCCCGTCTTGTACGCGTAGGTGGGAGGCTCGAAGATGTGACGGGACAGCGGAATGGTGGAGTTGAGTGCGGCGCGATAGCCCGCCACATCCCCACGATCGAGCGCCTGCAGCGCGGCGGACGCGGCGGGGGCGATCGCGTCGAAGATGCCGAGCAGCGCGTCGCTGTGCGCGTGCTCGTCGCCGAGGATGAGCTGCTCATAGTTGAAGTCGTCACCCGTGTACATGCGCACGCCGGCAGGAAGGCGAGCGCGCATCTTGACCTCGTGCTCGGGGTCGAGCAGCGAGATCTTGATGCCGTCCACGTTGGCGCGGTGCTCGCAAATGATCCCGAGACAGGTCTCCATCGCCTCGCTCACCTCGGGCGTGCCCCAGTAACCCGCGAGTTGCGGGTCGAACATAGCGCCGAGCCAATGGAGGATGACGGGGCGGCGCACCTGGCGGAGGATGGTTCCGTAGACGCGGCGGTAGTCATCCGGCCCGCTCGCCGCCCGGGTCAGCGCCCTGCTCGCCATCAGAATCACCCGTCCACCTTGGCCCTCGACGTAGCCCACCTGCTCTTCGTAGGCGCGTTCGACGGCGTCGAGGGTCACACGCACGTCGGGCGCGAGCTGGTCGGTGCCGGCGCCGCACGCGATCAAGCCGTTCACCGCCCGCGCTTCCGCGAGCGACCGCCCGATCAACTCGCGCGCCAGCGGCCAGTCGAGCCCCATGCCACGCTGCGCGGTGTCCATCGCCTCAGCGACGCCAATGCCGAGCGACCAGAGGTGACGCCGGTAGGCGAGTGTCGCGTCCCAGTCCACCTCCGCGTCCGAGTGCGGATCGCACACGACGTGCGCCGCGGCGTAGGCCACACGGGTCCGGATCGGTCCGGTGGGCGCGGGCCACACGCGCGGTCCCCGCACCGTGTAGGACGCGAACGTACCGTCAGCGCGCGGCAGAACGATGTTCATCGTTCGTTCCCCCTCTCCGTCTCGGTCCTCACCCCCTGACCCCCTCTCCCTTCGGGAGAGGGGGAACGTCGACCCAGCGGCGCTCCGCCCACGACTCGAGCCCCAGCTCCGCCAGCTGGACCCCTTTCGCACCCTCCACGAAGTCGTGCGGAAACGGCTCGGCGGCGGCGACGTGCCGCAGAAACATCTCCCACTGCGCCTTGAATGCGTTGCCGACCTCGCCCGAGTCGGAGACCTCCCGCCATTGCCTGTAGAAGTCGAAAGGGTTCGGCACATCGGGGTTCCAGACCGGCCGCGGCGTGTCAGCCCGCGACTGCGTCTTGCAGCCGCGCAGGCCCGCGACGGCGCTCCCTAGCGTCCCGTCGACCTGGATCTGCAGCAGATCGTCGCGGTAGACGCGCACCGCCCACGACGAGTTGAACTGCGCGACGATGTCGCCGTCCATGCCGGCGAGCACGAACGTCGCGTAGGCGGCGTCGTCCGCCGTCGCGGCGTAGCGCCGGCCGCTCTCATCCACGCGCTCGGGGATGTGCGTCGCGCCGGTGCATTGCACCGCCCTGACCTCTCCGAACGTGTGGTCCAACAAGTAGCGCCAGTGCGCGAACATGTCGAGGATGATGCCGCCGCCGTCGTGCTTGCGGTAATTCCACGACGGTCGCTGCGGCGCTCGATCGTCGTCTGTCCCCTCGAAGACCCAGTACCCGAACTCCCCGCGTACACTCAGGATGCGGCCGAAGAAACCGCCATCCACCAGCCGCTTGAGCTTGCGTATGCCGGGGAGGAAAAGCTTGTCCTGCACCACGCCGTGTTTCACGCCGGCGCGGCGCGCGCGGTGCGCGAGGTCAAGGGCGTCGGCCGTGGTCGGAGCGAGCGGCTTCTCGCAGTACACGTGCTTCCCGGCGGCGATCGCTCGCCGCACGTGATCGACGCGCTGGCTCGTGAGCGTCGCGTCGAAGTACACCGCGTCCGCCGGGTTGGCAAGGCAGGCATCGAGGTCGGTCGACACGCGCTCGATGCCGTGCGCCGCGGCGATCTCCCTGAGCTTGGCCTCGTTTCGCCCGACGAGAATCGGGTCCGGAACGAGACGGTCGCCGTTCGGCATGGGGACCCCGCCCTGCTGCCGGATTGCGACGATCGAGCGCGTGAGATGTTGGTTCAACCCCATGCGCCCCGTGACACCGTTCATGATGATGCCGATCCTCATGGCCTCACCCCCTGTCCGGCGTCCCCCCTCTCCCGAAGGGAGAGGGGGACAGGGGGTGAGGACGCGCGCGGCAGGAGGGCGATCGCGATCGCCCCCGTGACCGCGCATGCGATCAGCGCCCCGAACCCGGTGGCGTAGGTGCCGCTCACGTCGCGCATCCGGCCGACGAGCCAGGGTGCAACCGCTTCGGCAACGCCGTCGGCGGCGAGCACGACGCCCATCGTGCGCCCCAGCACCCGCACGCCGAATAATTCGCCGGCCATGAGGGGGATGACCATGTACTCGCCCCCGAGGCCGAGACCGAAGACGACGGCGAACGGGTAGATCGCTCCGCGCACGTCGGTGAGGAGAAGCAGTGGGATGGCAGAGGCGACGAGCAGGTAGATCAGCAGCATGACGTACTTCTTGGGGAAGCGGTCGGCGAGCCAGCCCATGCCGAGCCGGCCCGCCAGGCTCGAAAAGAGCACGAGGGAGACAATCTTCGCAGCGGCGCCCTGAGAATAGCCGTGGTCCAGACTCAGGAAGAGCTTGAGGTGCTGGTTCGTGCCCCCTACGGCGGCGATCGAGCACATGCTGCCGAGGAGGAGAAGATAGAAGGCCGGCGTGCGGAACAACGGACCGACGGCGCTCGGGGCTGGGGGCTCGGGACTCGGGGTGCGCCCCGCCGAGCCGTCCGGAGACTCCTTGACGACGAGCGCCAGCGGCAGGGCAACCACGATGATCAATGCGCCGAGCACCTGGAGTGCACCCTGCCAACCGACCCGCTCGATCAACCAGACCGCGAGCATCGGCACGAGCGCGCCACCGAGGCCGATGCCGAGGTAGGCGAACCCCATCGCGCGGCCGCGCGCCGCGGTGAACCAGCGCGACAGGAGGACCTGGTTGGGCAGCGGACCGCCGCAGACGTTGCCGAGCGCGTTGAACACATAAAAGAGGTAGAAGCCGGCCAGCGTACCGATCATGCCGAGCCCCACCAGCGCGATGCCGGCCATCAGGATGCCTGCCACCATGAGGCGGCGCGGGCCGAAGCGGTCCACCATCCAACCGGCGACGAACCCGAACAGCGGGCCGACCAGCAGCTTGCTGATCGCGTTTCCGGAGGTCACCTGGGCGCGCGACCATCCGAAGTCACGCACCATGAAGTCATAAAAGAACGGGAGGCCGTAGAGCGCGAGTCCGACGATCGCGAACAATGCCAGGAACGACGTCGCGGCGACTTGCGCCTGCGCGCGCCGCGGACTCACAGATTGCGGCGCTGTAATTCGCTCACCGCATGGTCCACGGCGCGCGCCGTGATCGCCATGTAGGTCAGCGATGGATTCACGCACGACGAGCTGGCCATGCAGGCACCGTCCGTGACGAAAAGGTTCGGCACGTCATGGGCCTGGTTGTAGGCGTTCAGGACCGACGTCTTCGGATCCCTTCCCATGCGCGCCGTCCCCATCTCGTGCACGCTGAAGCCCGGCGGGCCGTCGTCGTCCCACGTCTCGACGTCCCGGCACCCCGCCGCTTCGAGCATGGCGGCGGCCTGGGTCTTCACATCTTCACGGATCGCCCGCTCGTTCTCACCCCACGAACAGTGGACGCGGAGGAGCGGCATACCCCAGCGGTCCGTCCGCGCTGGGTCGAGGTCGACGTAGTTCTCGTGGCGCGGCAGGCACTCACCGTATCCCTGCAGGTTGATTTGCCACGGCCCCGGCTCGCGCAGCCGCTGCTTCAGCTCGACGCCCAGCCCCGGCTCGTCCGCGCCGCGGGCCCATCCTTCCCGGCCCGCGCCCGCCTGGATGCCGTACCCGCGCACGAACCCGACCTTCGCCTCGCCGGCCCGGCCCAGGTTGCGGAAGCGCGGGATGTACGTCCCCGTGGGCCGCCGCCCGTAGACGTACTTGTCTGTGAGTCCCGGAACGATGCCGCGCGCGCCCGCCTTGGAGATGTGGTCCATCACGTTGTGGCCGACCTCGCCGCTCGAATTGGCGAGGCCGGTCGGGAAGCGCGCGCTCTTTGAGTTGAGCAGGATTTGCGCGGTGCCGAGCGTCGAGGCACAGAGGAAAATGATCCGCCCGAAGTACTCGCGCGTCGCCTTGGTATTCGCGTCGATCACGCGCACGCCCGCTGCCCGGTCCCGCCGCTCGTCATAGATGACGCTGTGCACGATCGCGTCGGTCACGATCGTGAGGCGGCCCGTCTGCCGCGCCGCGGGCAGCGTCGCCGAGAGACTCGAGAAGTACCCGCTGAAGCTGCAGCCGCGGGCGCACTGATTGCGGGCCTGGCAGGGCCCGCGGCCCAGATGCGGCCGCGTGAGGTTCGCGACGCGCGTCAGCGTCATGTGACGTCCGGGAAAGGCGCGCTCGATGCCCCGCTTCACCACGCGCTCGGCGCAGTTCATCTCCCACGCCGGGAGGAACTCACCGTCGGGAAGGTGCGGCAGGCCGAGTCGCTCGCCGCTCACACCGACGAAGCGCTCCACGTGCGTGTACCAGGGCGCAAGATCGGCGTACCGGATGGGCCAATCGACGCCGTGCCCGTCGCGCTGGTTGGCTTCGAAATCGAGATCGCTCCAGCGCCACGACGCCCGCCCCCAGATGAGGCTGCGCCCGCCGAGCTGATAGCCGCGGATCCAGCGGAACGGCTTGCCATCGGGAGTGACGTACGGATGCTCGCGGTCGTTGACGAAGAAGTGGCGCGTCGCCTCGCTGAACGCGTAGTTCTTACTCTGGATCGGGTAGTCCCGCTCGTACAGCTCCGGCTCACCCCGGCCCCGGTGGGGGAACTCCCAGGGCTGCAGCGACTCGGTCACGTAGTCCTTGCCGTGCTCCACGTGCCGGCCGCGCTCCACGACGAGCGTCCGCAGGCCCTTTTCGGTGAGCTCTTTGGCAGCCCAACCGCCGGTGATCCCGGAGCCCACGACGATGGCGTCGTAGGGCTCATCCTTCACGATCACACGGCCCACGTCCGACCGATCTGGGTGAGGGGCACACACCCGTCGTAGCGCCCCGGCACGGGTGCATGGTGCAGCTCGCGCGTGGCGCCGGCCTCGGACGTGTAGTAGCCGACGACCGTCAACTCCTTCATGGTACGGAAGAACGGCACCTCGGTGCTGCCGGGGGGCGGAGCCGCCTGTGCGAACGCCTCGCGATCCAGCTCGGCGAGCAAAGCGCGCTGCTGGTCGGGCCCGCATCCCAGGAACGCCGTGCCGCAGGCCGACCGCGCGCGTGTATCGACGTCGTTGAGCCCGGCGATGAACCGGCGCCGTTCACCGGCCGTGTACGCGTCCGCCAGCATCGCGTCGATGAACTCGTGCGCGCCCACCGCCCGGGCTCCCGGGGTGTCGGTCTCGGGGAGGACGTGTTCGGCAATCGTGGCGACCAGCTCCGCCTGCTCGGGCGACAGCGCGCGCGGCCGCCAGGCGCCGTTCGGAACGCGGCGCGCTTCGCAGCCGGCGAGAACGCCCGCCACCACGGGCGCCGACAGCGCGCCGCCCAACATCAGCGCGGCGCGCCGCAGCGCTTCACGCCGGTCGATCACGTCGGGTCGGGTGGATGTCATGAGTTCCGCCAGTCCGGCAGCGGTCCTACGGTCGCACGAACTGTGCCGTCTGGCAATGCTACGGCGCGGCGGCGGAATCCGGATACAGCAGCCGCGCCCGATGCGAGAGAAGCACGTCTCCCGGGAGCCTCCGCAGTAAGGCGCCGTACCGCCCGCCGTTTTCTCCGTAGGCGACTCGCGCCCGCTCGAGCAGCAAAACCAGGAAATCGGGCGCGTTCGGCGTCATCTGGGGGCCGGGCCACTTGAGCGTGGTGTCGGCGTAGGGCGCGACGTAGTCCAGCGCCTTGCGAATGCTTCCGCCCTGCGGTGCCTGGTAAGACCAGAGGTCCACACCCAACCCGCGCCCGAGCTCCGCCAGCCGGCACAGACCCTCGAGGTTCATGACGCTGTAGCCGAGCGAGCGCGTGCGGACCAGCTCGTAGGGCTGCCGTCCGTCGGGGGCGATCTGCGCGGCGATGCGCCGCGCCTTGCTGGCCTCGAGCGTCGCGCGCGCGCGGGCGGTGTCGCCGGTGAAGAGCGCCAGGGCCGTCGCCTGCGCGTCGTACCAGCTGCCGTGGTTGTTCCGGGCGCGCTGCTCCTCCTTGCCGATGTCGCTCGTCAACAGCCAGTGGAGGTATGCGGACATCCAATCGCGCATACCGCGGGTGTCCGCGTCCAGCCAGCTCGGCGAGCGCTCGAGCATACCGACGGCGTCCACCACGTCCACCAATCGCCGCGTCTCGATGATCCCCGCCGCCCGGCCCGCGGTGATCCCGGGAATGCGCTGGCCGTAGCGCAGGTGCGGGTTCATGCGCGTGGCGGGATCGAGGAACCAGACACGCAAGAGCGCCGCGGTGCGCGCCGCGTATTTCTCGTCGTCGGTGAAGTAGTACGCGAGCGAGAGCGTCGTGACGGCGCCGGTCAGGGCCCCGAAACGCGGCGCGTCGTAGCCGTTCGCCAGCTCCGGGTTGCGCTCGCCGTCGCGACGGATGTAGGGGAGGCCGCCCGGCTGCGTGGTATCGGGCCACCAGTACGGACCCATGCTGACGTAGTCGTGTTTGTCGCCGCTCTCCGGCGTGCGCGGCTTGTCCATCACGGAGAACGGCCCGACGAGGAGCGCGGCGTCGGCCTCGCGCACGAGCCGGTCGTACGCCGGCCGGAGCCGCGGGTCGCGGCTCTGGATCCGCACCTTGGCGTGCTGGAGCGCGTCCGCGCGCAGCGAGTAGACACGCAGGATCGGAGCGGAGGGCGCTTGCGCGATGAGCCCGAGGCACACCGCGAGGGCGGGCAGGAACACGGGAGAAAAGATGCACCTCGATTGCGCCACGTGCGCGCCACGGATGATGCGTGCACGCAACGACACAACGCCCGTGACCATCCCTGTGACAAGCGTCACGAAGGAGGCACGCGCTTTGCGTTTCATGATCGTACCGCCAGTTCCGTGCCCACTCGGAGGGTCCCATGTGGCAGGTTCGCCGTCAAGCCGCTCGGGGGTGTCTTTGCATGTCCGCTCTCAACCCGACGTGGCTGTCAGTTCGCTCAACACGCCTCCCCGCTGTCCTTCTCACATTCCTCGTGCTGTTGCCGCTCCAGATCGCTCGCGCCCAGGAAACGGGCGCGATCTCGGGGCTAGTGCGCGCGCAGGACACGGACGCCCCGCTGTGGGACGCCCGCATCACCGTCGCCGGCACCCGTTTCAACGCCCGGACCGACGCCGCCGGCCGGTACACGATCCCCGACGTACCGCCCGGCACATATCGCGTCCAAGCGCAGATCATCGGTTACGGGCTGGGAGAGGTCGCGGGCGTGGTCGTGACGGCGGGACAGGCGGCCACCGCGGACTTTCACCTGACCCAGATGGCCGTCGCCCTGGAGCAGATCGTCGTGGTCGGCTACGGCACACAGGTCCGCCACGACGTGACGGGGTCCGTGGCGTCGGTGGGCGGGGACGCCGTGCACGAGGTGCCGAAGGTGAACGCGATCGAGGCGATCAAGGGACGCGTGCCCGGCGTGGACATCGTGACGACAGGCAACAAGCCCGGCGACGGCATCCGCGTCCGCCTGCGGGGCGAGCGCTCGCTCAGAGCATCGAACGATCCCCTGTACGTGCTCGACGGGATTCCGATGGCGGGGGGAGTCGGTGATCTGAATCCGCGGGACCTCGAATCGATCGAGGTCCTGAAGGATGCGTCGGCGACAGCGATCTACGGCTCGCGCGGTGCCAACGGCGTGGTGCTCATCACGACGCGCAAGGGTCGAGCCGGGGCAACCAGCGTCACCTACGACTCCTACGCCGGAATGCAGGCTCCGCTGCGCCGCGTCCGGCTGTTCAATGGCCCCGAGTTCGCCGAGTATCGGCGCGAGTCAGAACGCGCGCGACCAATTCGCCAATACCTGTGCGACACGGTCTGCGCCGCGGAGGACGCGAAGCTGTTCGGGCCCGACGGGACGTTGGCGGCGCTCCAGGCCGGCCGGTGGACGGACTGGCAGGACGTGGTGCTGCGCGAGGGCGCACAGGTCAGCAACGAGATTGGGGTCACGGGCGGGGATGAGCGGACCCACTTCGCCCTCACGGCCGGACAGCTCGGGCAGCAGGGGATCGTCAAGGCGCAGGACTTCTCGCGGCGGTCGATGCGCCTGAACTTCGACCACGAGTTCAACCGCCGGCTGCACGTCGGCAGCTCGACGTCCTTGATCCGCACCGAGCAGAACCTGGGCCGCGGCGACGCAGTCTACACCGAAGCGCTCACGAATAATCCGTTGGGCATGGCGTTCGACAGCGCCGGCAAGATCCTCTTCAAGCCCACCCCCGACGGACAACGCGTCAATCCCCTGTCGGACATCCAAAACTGGACCGACGACCGGACCCGTACGCGGTTGTTCGGCACGTTGTTCGCCGGATACGATCTGACCCCGAGTTTGAGCTGGCGGGTGAACTTCGGCGCGGACCTGACGTTCTACCGCCGCGGCCAATTCCGCGGGGCCCAGACCCAGCAGTGGCAAGGCAGCAACGCCGACGGCGCGATGTGGGAGTCCAAAACGTTGGCCTACACCCTCGACAACATCCTCACCTTCCGAGGCAGCCTCGGGCCCAACCACCGCATCGATGCCACCGCCCTCTACAGCGTCCAGCAGGAACGGACCGAGAGGGACAGCATGCAGGTGACGGGGCTTCCCTACGAGCACCAGAAGTTCTTCGATCTGGGGTCCGGCCTGAAGCCCGACTGGCTGGGCAGCGGACTGACGCAGTGGGCCCTGCAGTCCTTCATGGCCCGCGTCAACTACACCTTCAAGGATCGCTATCTGGTGACGGTGAGCGGTCGCGTCGACGGATCGTCCCGGCTCGCGCCGGGACAGAAGTACGGGGTGTTCCCATCGGTCGCGCTCGCCTGGCGGCTCTCTGAGGAGGACTTCATTCGGCGCACCGGGCTGTTCTCCGACTTGAAGCTGCGGGCTAGTTACGGGCGCACCGGCAACACTGCCATCGATCCCTATCAGACGGAAGGATCGCTGACTCGCACGATGTACTCGTTCCTCGACCAGCCCGCGGTGGGCTTCCGGCCCGGCCGGCTGCCGAACCCGAAGTTGCGGTGGGAGAAGACGGGGCAGGTGGACGTGGGACTTGAGTTCACAGTGCTCAATAACCGCCTCTCCGGATCGGTCGACTACTACCGTGCTGACACCCGCGACCTGATCATGGACCGCCAGCTCCCGCCCACGAGCGGGTATTCGAGCATCCTCGAGAACGTCGGAGCGACGCGCAACACCGGCGTCGAAGTGGCCCTCTCCACGTTGCTCCTGCAGGGCTGGCACGGCCTGCGCTGGAACCTGGATGTCAATGCCGCCGCGAACCGCAACCGGATCGTCCAGCTCTCGAGCGGCCTGCAGGCCGACCCAGGCAACAAATGGTTCGTCGGTTATCCCATCGCCGTGTCGTATGACTACGAGTTCGGCGGCATCTGGCAGATCCAGGACTCCATCTCCGGCGCGGCCCAACGGTACGGGCGCAGACCCGGCCAGATCCGCGTGGTCGATCAGAATGGCGACGGGAAGATCGATCAGAACGACCGCATCATCCTCGGCACGACCTTCCCGCGCTGGACGGCGAGCATGACCCACCGGCTCGATTGGAAGGGGATCGACGTGTCCGTCATGGCCGTGGCGCGGCTGGGCTTCCTGGTGCAGGACTCGCTCCGCAACGGCGGCCAGAGCACCCTGGCCGGTCGCTATAACAACATCTACGTGAACTATTGGACGCCGACCAACCCCTCAAACACCGAGCCTCGCCCAAACGCAGCACAGGAGAACCCGGACTACGGCGGGATTCGGGGATACGGGGACGGCTCCTTCATCAAGGTGCGGACCATCACCGTGGGCTTCACCGTCCCCAGCGGGATCGTCGGACCGTTGCACGCTCGGTCGCTGCGCGTGTACGCGACTGCCTTGGACCCGTTCCTGTTCACGCAGTTTCGGGGCATCGACCCCGAATCGGCCACCAACGCCGGCGTGCCAAGCTACCGCACGCTCATGATGGGCGTCACTCTGGGCATATAGGGAGAGAGCCATGCGCAAACACACTGTCGCCCTCCTCGGCGCCGCGCTCCTGGCAGGGGCGCCCGCCTGCGTGAATCTGGACGAAGACGTCGTGACCGGCCTGACGCCCGGATCCTACGGCACCCAGGCGGTCTTCGAGTCCCTCGTGAACGCGTCGTACGAGCCGCTGCGGAGCTCCTACGCACAGGAACGGGGGTTTACAGTCACCGAGTTCGGCACCGACATCTTCACCAAGGGCGCCGACGGCAGCTTCAAGTACATCAACGACTACACCACACAGCTGAATCCCGACGCGCAGTACTTCCGGGAAACGTGGGTCGACTTCTACCGGGCGATCAATACCGCCAACGCGGCGCTCGACCAGGCGCCGATCGTGACCATGGACTCGACCCTCAAAGCCCGGCGCGTGGCAGAAGCCCGCTTCTTGCGCGCCGTCTACTATTTCGACCTGGTGCGGATGTTCGGGCCCGTGACGCTGACGCTGCACGAGACCCGGAGCCCGACCACGATCGCTACACGCGCGCCCGTCGATTCGGTCTACGACGCGATCACCGAGGACCTCACGTACGCCGAAGCGAACCTCCCCGCCGTCCAGAAGGACTATGGGCGGGCGACCAAGGGCGCGGCGCAGCACCTGCTCGCCAAGGTGTACCTGACGCGCATCCGCGACGCCGACTCGACCGCCGACGAGCTGGCGAAACGGCAGGCGGGGGACTTCGCCAACGCGGCCGACTACGCCCTCCGGGTCATCAACTCGGGGCAGTATACGCTGCTGCCGCGATTCAAGGACGTGTTCGAATTCGCCAACGAGCGGAACCAGGAAATCATCTGGTCGATCCAGTACACCACGGATCCCCTGACCACCGGCAACGGGAGTAAGGGACACCTCTACTTCCTGGCGCAGTACGACGTGCAGCCCGGCATGCTGCGCGACGTCGCGAACGGCCGTCCCTTCAAGCGCTTCCGGCCGACCTGGTACTTCCTGGGCCTCTTCGACCGCACCAAGGATGCTCGCTACGATGCCCAGTTCACGCGTGTCTGGTACGCCAACAACGCGGCGACGATCCCGAAGGACGCGCAGGGCGTCCCCAAGTTCGCCCTGGGTGATACCGCGGTGTACATCTCGACGACGGACGCGGACTCGGTACTGGCGCGCACCAAGCCGTACAAGGTGTTCAGGCCCAGGGCGTGCTGCCTCACTAACGGGGCGCCGCGGCCCTGGCCCTACGAGGACAACATGTTTCCGTCCCTGAACAAGTTCCTCGATCCATTCCGGTCCTCCGTCAACGAGGAGCGCGGGTCGCGGGACTTCTTCGTCATGCGGCTGGCCGAGACGGAGCTGATCGCGGCCGAGGCGCTGCTGCGCGACGGGCGGCCTGCGGAAGGGCTCGATCATATCAACCGCGTGCGACGCCGCGCCGCCATCCCGGGACACGAGACGGAAATGGAGTTGACCGTCGGCCAGCTCACGATGGACGAGATCCTGAACGAGCGGGCCCGGGAGCTGTCGGGTGAGATGCAGCGGTGGTTCGACCTGGTGCGAACGCATTCGCTGGTGAGCCGTGTGCAGCTGTACAACCCCGACGCCAGTGTGAACATCAAGCCGTTCCACGTGCTGCGGCCGATCCCGCAAATCCAGATCGATCGCACCAGTAATCCCTATCCCCAGAACCCGGGATACTGAGTGTGACCGATCGACGGACGTTCTTGAAGACGAGCGTCGCGGGCGTGGCCGCCGCCTTCGCCCCCACGTTTCCCCTCTCCTCCCGCGTCGGGTCCTCACCCCCTGACCCCCTCTCCGTTCCGGAGAGGGGGAACGATGGCGTGCGGCTCGGCGTGGCCAGCTACTCGCTCCGCAACTTCCCGCGCGCCAAAGCCATCGAGATGGTGCAGGCGTTGGGCACGCCCTATATCAACGTCAAATCGGTGCACCTGCCCTACGAGCTGCCGCCCGACGAGCTGGCCGCGGCGCGGCGGGAGATCGAAGCCGGCGGGCTCCAGGTCGTCGGGGGCGGCACGATTACCTTCGAGAAGGACACCGATGACGACGTGCGCCGCTACTTCGACTACGCGAAAGCCGCGGGGATGCGGGTCTTAGTCGCCACCGGCGACCCCGCCATCCTGCCGCGCGTCGAGCGGTTCACCAAGCAGTACGACATCAAGGTGGCGATTCATAACCACGGGCCGGAGGACAAGCACTTCCCCTCCCCGTACGACGTGCTGAAGCACGTCCGCAACATGGACGCCCGCATGGGTTTGTGCATCGACATCGGGCACACGGTACGGACCGGAACGGACGTCGTGCGGGCGGTGGCCGACGCCGGAGCCCGCCTTCTCGACATGCACGCCAAGGATCTGCGCGACCTGACGGCGAAGGGGAGCCAGTGCATCGTCGGCCAGGGCGCCATCCCCATTGCCGCGATCTTCGAGCAGCTGCAGGCGATGCGCTACGCGGGATACGTCAATCTGGAATACGAGATCGACCCCGACGACCCGCTGCCGGGGATGAAGCAGTCGTTCGCCTACATGCGCGGCGTGCTGGCGGGGCTCGGCTCCGCCGGCCGGCGCCGCACCCAATCCTGACCGGAGGTGGAGATGTCACGCAAGGAGAAGCAGATGCCCCGTCGCGACTTCGTGAAGAGCGCTGCCGCCGGCGTGGCCGGCTTCGCGGCCGCGTCGATCCCGGCGGCCAGTTACGCCCGGATCCTGGGCGCGAACGATCGGGTGCGGGTCGGGATCGTCGGGTTCTCCGACCGGTTCCGCCAAGCTCTCCTCCCCGCCTTCAAAGCGGCGGGCCCGGCGCTGGACTTCGAAATCGTCGCCGTGTCGGACATCTGGACCCGGCGGCGCGACGAAGGCGTCGCCGAAATCGCGCGCGTGATGGGCACGAAGCCCCGGGCGTTCCGCAACAACGAGGAGATGTACGGCGCGAAGGCGACCGACGCGGTCATGATCTCGACGCCCGACTTCCTGCACGCCCACCACGGCGTCGAAGCGGTGCACGCAGGACAGGACGCATACATCGAAAAGCCGCTGGCGCACTCGATGGAGCAGGCGCTGGCGATCCGCGACGCCGTGAAGAAGTCGGACCGCGTCGTGCAGATCGGCACGCAGCGCCGCAGCGCGACCAACTACCAGGCGGCGAACGAGTTCATCCGGTCGGGCAAGTTCGGCGACATCGTCATGGCGGAGATGACGTGGAACGTGAACCAGCCGGGCCGCTGGCGCCGCCCGCAGCTCGTCTCGACGATCAAGGAGACGGACACCGATTGGAAGCGCTTCCTGGCCTACATGCCGTACGAAGCGTGGGACCCGCGCAAATACCTCGAGTACCGCCTCTTCTGGCCCTACTCGTCGGGCATCCCGGATCAGTGGATGGTGCACCAGATCGATACGGTACACTGGTTCACCGGCTTCCCGCGCCCGCGCAGCGTCGTGGCCAACGGCGGCGTCTACCTGTGGAAGGACGGCCGCAAGAACTGGGACACGGCCACCATCGTGTTCGAGTACGGCCCGCTCGACGATCCCACCAAGGGCTTCCAGGTCGTGTACGCCTCGCGCATGACGAACGGCGCGGGCGGGACGAAGGAGTTCTACTACTCGAACGCCGGGATGCTCAACCTCGACACCAACGAGATCACGCCCAACGGCGGCCTGACGGAGCGCATGGCGGCGGAGATGGGTATGAAGGCGAATCTCCTGCCCACGATGAAGCTCTCCGAGGTCGCGCCGACGGAAACGGCCGCCAACACCGGCGGCGATTCGTCCACCACCGCCAACGTGCGCAACTGGATGGAGTGCGTCCGTTCGCGCGGCAAGACCAATGCGAACATCGACGCCGGCTACAGCCACTCGGTCGCGTTGTGCATGACCGTCGCGGCGATGCACAGCGGCCGGAAGATCATGTTCGACGACGGCAAACAAGACATCGTGATGGGTTGAGGCACACATGCGCGGCGCTTGGTGGCTGGGCTTGACCCTCACGTGTGTAGGGGCGCAGCATGCTGCGCCTCTACACGCGCAGGGGGTGAGGCCCCGGGTCGAGGTCGTCGCGCACGAGGCTGACCGGCGCGTCGACGTCACGGTCGACGGCCAGCCGTTCACGTCGTACGTCTGGCCCACCACCCTCAAAAAGCCGACGCTCTACCCGATCCGCGCCGCGTCAGGGGCGCTGGTCACCCGTGGGTGGCCTCTAGAGCCCCGGCCGGGTGAGCGGGTGGATCACCCGCACCAGGTCGGGCTCTGGTTCGATCACGGGGACGTGAACGGGCTGGACTTCTGGAACAACTCGGACGCGATTCCCGCAGCGCGTCGCGCCAAGATGGGCACGATCCTGCATCGCGCCGTGCGCCGCGCCGCGGGCGGGCAGGGCGAGGGCATCCTCGAGGTGAGCGCCGATTGGGTCGACTCCGCCGGGCAACCGGTGCTGCGCGAGGACACGCGCTTGGTGTTTCGCGCCGCCGAGGGACTGCGGTCCATCGACCGCATCACCACGCTCACCGCTGCCCAAGGCCCCGTCACGTTCATCGATAATAAGGAAGGGCTGATTGGGATGCGCGTGGCCCGCGCGCTCGAGCAGCCCGCCAACACCCCCGAGGTATTTACCGACGCCGCGGGACACGCGACCACCGTCCCGATGCTCAACAACGACGGCGTCACGGGCCACTATCGCAGCTCCGAGGGGCTCGAGGGCGACTCGGTGTGGGGCACCCGCGCGCGCTGGACGATGCTGACCGGCGAAGTCGATGGTGGGCCCGTGACTCTGGCCATCCTCGATCACCCGAGCAACGTCGGCTTCCCTACATTCTGGCATGCCCGGGGGTACGGCCTCTTCGCCGCCAACCCGCTGGGCACGAAGGTGTTCAGCAATGGGAAGGAGGAGCTGAACTTTCGGCTCGCGCCGGGCCAGGGGACGACGTTCCGTTACCGGGTGTTGATCCTCTCGCGTACCGCTACAGCGGACCAGATCGAGACGTACTACCGGGACTTCGCGCGGTGAGCGTGGCCGCGCAGGCGGTCAAAATCCATCCGGCGGACAACGTCGCGGTGGCGGTTCGGGGGTTGCCCGCCGGCAGTGACGCGGTGATCGATGGTGAGCGCGTCGTGCTTACCGAGGACGTCCCCGCCGGCCACAAGGTCGCGCTGCGCTCGGTCCGGCGCGGCGAACCCATCGTCAAGTACGGCTTCCCCATCGGCGCGGCCACCGCTCCGATCGCCGTGGGGGCGTGGGTCCACTCGCACAATCTCAAGACCTGCCTGGAAGGCGTGCTCGAGTACACATACGAGCCGGTCTCGCCTCCACGTCCCCCCTCTCCCGGAGGGAGAGGGGGCCAGGCGGTGAGGACATTCCTTGGATACCGCCGCTCCAACGGCCGCGTCGGCACGCGCAACGAGGTGTGGATCCTCAATACCGTCGGCTGCGTGAACCACGCGGCGGAGCGGATCGCCCGTGAGGGCGCGGCGCTATTCAACGGCCGCATCGACGGCGTATACAACTTCTCGCACCCCTATGGCTGCGGTCAGCTGGGGGACGACCTCCGCAACACGCAGCGCGCCCTCGCGGGCCTGCTGTGCCATCCCAACGCCGGCGGCGTCCTGGTGCTCGGTCTCGGCTGCGAGAACAACCAGATGGACGCCCTGCTCCGCCTCGCGGGCGGCGTGGCGCCCGAGCGGCTCCGGTTTTTCAATTCCCAGGACGTCACAGACGAGGTCGACGCGGGGCTTGAGGCGCTCGGCCAGCTCGCCCTTGCGATGGCGGAGGACAAGCGCGAGGAGTGCCCCGCCTCCGATCTCATCCTCGGCCACAAATGCGGCGGCTCCGACGGCTTGAGTGGTATCACCGCCAACCCGCTCGTCGGCCGCATCGCGGACCGGCTGGCGGGGTTGGGCGGCGGTGTGATCCTCACCGAAGTACCAGAGATGTTCGGGGCCGAGCGGCTGCTGATGAACCGGGCGGCCGATGAGGCCGTGTTCCGGCAAATCGTCGCCCTCATCAACGACTTCAAGGCATACTTTCTCCGACACGGCCAGCCGATCTACGAGAATCCGTCGCCCGGCAATGTTGCGGGGGGGCTGACCACGCTCGAAGAGAAATCGTTGGGCGCGATCCAGAAGGGCGGCCAGGCGACGGTCACGCAGGTGTTGCGCTACGGCGATGCGGCGGCGACGCGGGCGGGAGGCCTGTCGCTGCTCGAGTCGCCGGGCAACGACGGCGTGTCGTCGACCGCGCTGGTCGCGAGCGGCGCGACGCTGCTCCTCTTCACGACTGGGCGCGGCACGCCGCTCGGGTTCCCCGTGCCAACGCTGAAGATCTCCTCGAATACGGCGATCGCCGAGAAAAAGCCGCATTGGATCGATCTCAACGCCGGTGCGCTCGTCGACGGGACGGCCACGATGGACCGCCTCGCCGACGACCTCTTCGGGTTGATCCTGGATGTCGCGTCGGGACGGAAGCTCGCCAACAACGAGAAGCACGGGTACCGGGAGATTGCCATCTGGAAGGAAGGCGTCACGCTGTGACGTCGGCCGCGGCCCCGCCCGTTCCCCGACTCCGGTACCGCTGGACGATTTGCGCGTTGCTGTTCGCCGTCACGACGATCAATTACGTGGACCGGCAGGTGCTCGGCATTCTCGCGCCCACGTTGCAGCGCGAGCTGAGCTGGTCGGAGTCACAGTACGGCGACGTCGTTTCGTGGTTCAGCCTCGTGTACGCGTTCGGCTTTCTCCTGGCGGGCCGGTGGCTCGATCGGGTGGGTGTGCGGCGCGGCTTCGCCACCGCGGTGGTCGTGTGGAGCCTGGCGGCGATCGGACACGCGTTCGCCCGCACGACGGCGGCGTTCTCCGCCGCGCGCGCCCTGCTCGGGCTGGGCGAGTCGGCCAACTTTCCCGGCGCGATCAAGACCGTCGCCGAATGGTTCCCCAAAGACGAGCGGGCGCTCGCCACCGGGATCTTCAACGCGGGGACCAACACGGGAGCGATCATCACGCCGCTCGTCGTGCCCTGGATCGCGCTGACGTGGGGCTGGCGGTGGGCCTTCATCATTACGGGGTCCTTCGGGTTCCTGTGGCTGCTGCTCTGGCTCGCGCTGTACCGCAGTCCGCCCGCGGACGCCCACCCGGGCGAGCCCGACGAGCCGCGCGTGCCCTGGATACGTCTGCTCGGCGTGCGGCAGACGTGGGCAATCGTGTTCGGCAAGATGCTGGCCGACCCGATCTGGTGGTTCTATCTGTATTGGCTACCCAAGTTTCTCGACGCCAAATACGGCATCAAGCTGGCGCACGTCGCGCTGCCGCTGATCGTCGTCTATCTCGTGGCCGATGTCGGCTCGATTGCGGGTGGCTGGTTGTCGAGCAGATTGATCAAGCGCGGCTGGACAGTGAACCGCGCGCGCAAAACGGCCATGCTCGCCATGGCGCTCGTGATCATGCCGACGGCACTCGCGCCGCGCGCGGGCAGCATGTGGACCGCGGTGCTGATCGTGAGTGTCGCCGCGGCGGCGCACCAGGGCTGGTCGGCGAACGTGTATACGCTCGCCAGCGACATGTTCCCCCGGTCCGCGGTGGCGTCGATCTCCGGCATCGGCGGGTTCGCCGGCGCGATGGGCGGCGTGCTGTTTCAACGGGTGACCGGCCGGATCCTCGACGCCACCGGTAACGATTATACGCCCATCTTCGCCGTGTGCGGCTTCGCGTATGTGACGGCCTGGATCCTTGTTCACCTGCTGGCCCCGAAACTCGAGCCGGCTCGCTTGAAGGAGACGCCATGATCGCGACCCTGATCCTGTTTCTCGCGCTCCAAACGAGCGGGCCCAACGAGCTCACCACGGCGGAGCGCGCGGCCGGGTGGCGACTGCTGTTCGACGGCCGCACCCTCGCCGGGTGGCGCGGCCTGGGTTACGACAGCGTCCCAACGGGGCACTGGGTCGTCGTGGAAGGTGCGATCAAGAAGATCGCGAGCCGCAACGTCGCCCGAGTCCCGGACGGGCGACCGCTGAACGGCGGCGATCTCATGACCATCGAGACCTTCGGTGATTTCGAGCTGACGTGGGAATGGAAGGTCACGCCGGGCGCGAACAGCGGCGTCAAGTACAACGTCTCCGAGGAGATGTCCGTGGCGCAAGGCGCCCGGGGCGCGCCGAATCACTCGGCGCTGGGGTTCGAGTACCAGATGATCGATGACGACCGGCATGAAGATGGGAAGCTGCCCACGCACCGCTCCGGCGCGCTGTACGACCTCATCGCTCCGAGCGAGGCGAAACAGCTGCGCCCCGTCGGCGACTGGAACCACGCCACCGTGATCTTCCGCGGCAACCACGGCGAGCACTGGCTGAACGGCCGCAAGATCGTCGAGTTCGACCTCGGCACGGCGCGGCTGGACTCCCTGCTCGCGGCGAGCAAGTACCGCTCGATTGGGGGTTTCGGGGACCGCCGGACAGGACACATCGTCTTGCAGGATCACGGCGATGAGGTCTATTTCCGCAACATCAAAGTGAGATCGCTATGAAGCGCCGCCAGTTCGTAAAGTCCGTCTCGGCGACGGGCCTCGGCCTCGCGGCCGCCCACTCCCCCCTCTTCGCGCTCGGCGGCTCGCCGGCCGAGAAGGTGGTCGTCGCCGTCATGGGCCTGAACGGCCGCGGCACCGTTCTGGCCCGCGTGTTCGCCAAGACGCCCAACGCGGAAGTCGCCTGCGTGTGCGACGTGGACGCCCAGGTCCTCGCCAAAGGCGTGACCGCTGTCGACGAGGCGCAGGGGAAGGCGCCCAAGGGACTTGTCGACTTCCGTCGCGCACTCGAGGACAAGGCGATCGACGCCCTCGTGATCGCCGCGCCCGACCACTGGCACGCCCCGGCCGCGATTCTGGCGCTCTCGGCAGGCAAGCACGTGTACCTGGAGAAGCCCTGCGGCCACAACGCGCGCGAGGGTGAGCTGCTCGTCGACGCCCAGCGCAAGGCGAAGCGGGTGGTGCAGATGGGCACGCAGCGGCGGTCGTCCCCTCGCGCCCAGGAAGCGGTGCAAGCGATCCGCGAGGGCGTGATCGGACGCCCCTACCTCGCTCGCGCCTGGTACGCGAACCGGCGCCGCTCGATCGGGCGTGGGAAGACGGCTCCAGTCCCGCGCGGGCTCGACTACGAGTTGTGGCAGGGGCCCGCCCCCCATACCCCGTTTCGCGACAACGTCATTCATTACAACTGGCATTGGTTCCGTCGCTGGGGCACGGGCGAGATCTGCAACAACGGGACGCACGAGATCGATGTCGCGCGCTGGGCGCTGGGGGTGGACTTCCCCGTGAAGGTGACGTCGGTGGGGGGTCGCTACCACTTCGAGGACGACTGGGAGTTCACGGACACCCAGGAGGCCGGGTTCGAGTTCGAGGGACAGCGCGCGATCGTGTGGCAGGGCCTGAGCTGCAACCCCTTCCCGACGCAGAATCGCGGCCGCGGCACGATCGTCCACGGGACGACGGGGACGGTGGTGATGGACCAGGACGGCTACACCGTGTACGACCTCGACAACAAGGTCGTGAAGGAGTCGATCGCGCCGGCGGTCGCCGATCCGCTGGCACCGAGCGGCGACGACCTGCTGACGGCGCTCCACATCGCGAACTTCGTGGAAGCGGTCCGCACGGGGGTGTCGGTCAATCAGCCGATTGATGAGGGGGCGAAGAGCGTACTGCTCTGCCACCTCGGGAACATCGCCCAGTGGACCGGCCGCGCGCTGCGCACCGATCCCCGCTCCGGGCACATCCTGGGCGACGAGCAGGCGATGGGCTTCTGGCGGCGGGAGTACGCGCCGGGCTGGGCGCCCGTCGTCTAGTTGGGAGACCTGCACATCCTGGCCGAGGATCGTTGTTTCGATCCCGATCCCTCGGTTCGGCGGGTCGCCCGCGCGTTGTACGACGAAACGCGCAGCCTGCCCCTCATCTCGCCGCACGGGCACGTCGATCCGCGCGTCCTGGCGGACAACGCCCCCTTCCCCGAGCCGGCCTCGCTCATCGTGCAGCCCGACCACTACATCCTCCGCCTCTTGTACGCGCACGGCGTGCGGCTTGAGGATCTAGGAGTCAGGCGCCGGGATGCAGGGCCCGTCGAGACCGACCCGTGCATCGTATGGCAGCGGTTCGCGGACCATTACTACCTGTTTCGCGGGACCCCAACCGCCGCGTGGCTCGATTACGAGCTGCACGAGGTCTTCGGCGTGCGCGAGCGGCTGAGCGCCGACACGGCGGCGCGCGTGTACGACGCGATCCGGGAGCGGCTCGAGTCGCCTGAGTTTCGCCCGCGGGCGCTGTTCGAGCGCTTCAACATCGAGGTGCTCGCCACGACCGATGCGGCGACCGACACGCTGGAGCACCATTGCGCGATCCGCGGATCGGGCTGGAAGGGGCGCGTGATCCCCACGTTCCGGCCTGACGCCCTGTTCCGGATCGCGGCCCCCGGCTGGCCGAAGGCGGTGGACGCGCTGGGCCGCGCCGCCGGCGAGCCGGTGCGCGACTACCTCGGGTTCGTGCGCGCCCTGGCCGACCGCCGCGCCTACTTCAAGAGTTTCGGCGCCACCGCGACCGACCACGCCGTGCTGGAGCCGTACACGGCAGCCCTCGAGGGGGAGGAGGCCGAGCGCCTGTTCCACCAGGCGGGTCAGGGCGAAGTGACTCCCGCCGACGAGCGGCGCTTCACGGCACATCTCCTCATGGAGATGGCGCGCCTGTCGCTCGAGGACGGCCTGACGATGCAGATCCATCCGGGATCGCTGCGAGACCACAACCAGGTGGTGTTCGAGCGGTTCGGCCCGGACCGGGGCGGCGACATCCCGGTCGCCACCGAGTTCACGCGCAACCTGCGGCCGCTGCTGAACGCCTACGGCAACGACCCGCGGCTGACGCTGGTCCTGTTCACGCTGGACGAATCCACGTACAGCCGGGAGCTCGCGCCACTCGCCGGGCACTATCCGGCGGTGCGGCTCGGTCCCCCATGGTGGTTCTTCGATTCGATGGAAGGGATGCGGCGGTTCCGCGAGCAGACCACCGAGACGGCGGGCATTTACAAGACCGCTGGGTTCAACGACGACACGCGGGCGTTCTGCTCGATTCCGGCGCGGCACGACCTGGCGCGCCGCATGGACGCGAACTACCTGGCCGGTCTCGTCGCGCGCCATGTGATCGACGCGAGCGACGCTCGCCCCATGGCGCGCGCGCTCGCGTACGACCTAGCGAAGCAGACCTATCACTTATGAGCCGCCGCCGCCGTTCAGGCGGGCGCCGGCGCCGAGCTGAAGACTCCAGTTGCCGTTGTAGAACGTAAAGGGACTGTCGCTCGACGGGTGGAACATGAGGTCGAGGTCGACCCCCAGACGCATCCACACGCGGCTACTTGCGTGATAGCGCAGCCCCAGAATCGCCGATAGGCCGCCGTCGCTCGCCGCGAATGCGCCCCCGTACGAGTTGCGCACATACCCCGCACCTACGATCGCCTCCACGCGTCCGCCCGTCGGCAACGTCCCGACCACCCGGGCGTGCAGCGGCGTGTAGGTCACCGGGCCGCCCGCCCGAGCGGTGGAGGCACTGGTGCGCGAGAGATCGAGCTCGAATGCAAACCCGTGCCGGAGGCCGACGGACGCTCGCCCACCCGCGCCGATCGTGCTGCTCATCCCCAGACTGTTGTCGAAATTGGTGTAGCGCGCGAATGCGCCCAGCTCGACGGCGCCGGCCCCTTGTCCGGCCACGGGGGCGGCGCAGACCAGCGCCGACACCACCGCCAACCGCGTGATACGACACGCCATGGCGATTCCTCCTATCGTGCCCGTTTGGTGGTAATGACGATCACGCCGTTGGCGCCGCGTGATCCGTACATGCTGGTCGACCCCGCGTCCTTGAGCACCTCGATTCGCGCGACGTCGCTCGGCGACAAGTCGGCGAGCATAGCGCCCATCGATTCGTTGGAGACCGCGATCCCGTCGATCACGAGCAGCGGATTCTCGTCCGTTGCATTGCCCCGGATGCTGCGCTGGCCGCGGATGCGGAGCCGATAGGTTCCGTTCCCCAGCCTGGTCACCTCGAGGCCGGGCACGCCGCGCAGCAGCTCTTCCACGCGGGCCACCCGCGCATCGGTTTCGCCAGGGACGATGGTCGTCACCGCCCCCGTGTTCGGGGTGGCACCGCCGGGCGGCGGGGTTCCCGGGCTCCCGCAAGCGAGCGCGCCGGCAACGACGAGGCAGTGGGCATTGCGCTTCATTGAGCCTCCAGTAGGCAAGGTGCGTGCCCCCTAGTACTTCAAGCCCGCCTTCTCGGCAAAACTCTTTACCGCTTCCTGTTCCTCGGCGCTGAGCTTCTCGGGCAGCGTCACGTGGGTTTCTACGTACATGTCCCCACGCCTCCCGTTTTTCTCGATGCCATGACCGGGAATCCGGAATTTCTGGCCGTGCTGCGTGCCCGGCGGAATGCGGAGCACGACACGCTTGTCGTCCAGCGTCTTGACCTTGATCCGCGAGCCCAGCATCGCCTGCGCGAGATTGATCGGGACGACGCCGATGAGGTCCAGTCCTTCGCGCCGGAAGAAACGATCCGGCGCGATGTGGATCTGGACGATGAGATCGCCGCGACCCTTTGGTCCCTGATTCTTGAGGCGCAGACGCGCGCCTTCTTCGACGCCCGGCGGGATTTCGACGTTGATCCGCTTTTCGACGCGGACCTCGCCGCTGCCCTGACAGGTGGGACAGCGCTGCGACGGAACCGTGCCCTTGCCACGGCAGACCGGACAGGGACGATTGACGGCGAAGCCGCCCTGTCCGAACGAGACCACGCCCCGGCCTTTGCACTCGGGGCATGTGTTGATCGTCGCACCCTTCGCCGCCCCGGTCCCGCTGCACGTCGGGCACACCTCCGGCATCACGAGCGTGATCGGCACCGTCCCGCCCTGCACGGCGACACGAAACGGAATCGTGATCTCTGTCTCGACTTCCTCGGGCTCGGCGTCGCGTCCCCCCACCCCCGAACCACCTGCTCGCCCCGCCCCCCCCCGCCCGAAGATGGACGAGAAGATGTCGCCCAGGCCGCCGAGATCGGAGATGTCGAAGTCGCCGCTCTCTGGTGGAGCACCGCGACCGCGGCGTGTGCTTGGTCTCCCACCGGGACCGGCGAATGCGCCGTAGCGGCGGAGCTGATCGTATTTCTTGCGCTTCTCGGCGTCGCTCAGGACGTCGTGCGCTTCGTTGATTTCCTTGAAGCGGTCGGCGGCCTGCGGATTGTTGGGATTGCGGTCGGGATGATGCTGCTTGGCCAACCGCCGGAAGGCTTTCTTGATCTCGTCCGTCGTGGCGGTTTCGGCGACTCCCAACACCTGATAGTAGTCGCGCTGTGCTGCCATTACTGTCCCTGCCAGGTCAGCACCACCACGCGGGCCGGCCGCAGCAACGTGTCGCGCATCTTGTAGCCTGGTTGCACCACCTGGCCGACGGTGTGGTCTTGCTCCGGTTTCGCGGCGGGCTGCGTCGTGACCGCCTCGTGGATGTTCGGATCGAACGGCACGCCCGCCTGATCGATGCGCGTGACGCCGGCGCCCTCGAGCTCCTTCCACACTTTGCGTTCGACGAGATCCACGCCGTCATGCAGCGTCTTGGAATCGATCTGCGTTGGGTCGATGTGCGCGAAGCGCGACAGATCGTCCAGTGCGTCCGCCAAACGCGAGACCAGCTCCGCCTGGGCGCGCTGCCACGTCTCGGCGCGCTCCCTGGTCGTGCGCTTCCGAAAATTCTCGAACTCGGCAGCGAGTCGCAGATGGCGGTCCTTCCACATCTCCGCTTCGGACCCCTCTGATTTCGGAGGAGACGCAACGGGCGACTCGGGAGTCGGCACCGGCTCGCCCGTGTCGGGGTCGAGCGAAGGCGCCTGCGGCTGGCGTGGGTGACTCTTATGGGTCATAGATGGGAACTTTCGGTCTGACAACAAGATACCCAGGGGCTCGTGGTCTGGAAAGCGGGCGTGAAGTCCTAGGGACGGTATCCCGCTATGAAACGGCTGAGTGTTTCTCGAACCTGCGGGTCGGCGAGCACGTCGTGCGACAAGTCCTGGTACCAGTGCACCGTCGCATGCGATGCCAGTCCATCCGCGAAGCGGCGGGCCGCCCCAACATCGACGACGGCATCCGCTCCACCCAGTACAAACAGCAGCGGTCGCTCGATCCGCTGGTAGTCGGCCAGGACCGCGCGCTGCGCCCATTGCAGCTCGGCGCGGGCCCCCGCCGTCATGAACTCGGCACCGCGTCCCGTCGGCAGGGTGGGCCACAGATCCGCGAGTTTGGCGGCGAGGCGCTTCCACGCGGCGGGCCGCACGCGTGAAGCGAGCCACGGGCTCGCGATGACCGCCGCAACGGGGGGCTCGCCCGGCTGGGTCTCGAGGTAGCGCAGCACGACAAGCCCCCCGAACCCATGCCCGACGAGCACCTGCGGCACATCGTGGCGGCGACGCACCGCGCGACGTAGCACCTGCAGGTCACCCAACAGCTGGCTGAAGCGCGATAGATGCCCGCGTCGGCCACCGGAGCGTCCAGCCCCTCGCTGGTCCAGGAAGTACGCCGCAAATCCGGCATCTTTGAGCTGCGCTCCCGTTTCGGCGAACCGTTCGGCAAGTCCGACAAGTTGCGGATGCCAATCGTGCAGAAACAACACCGCGACGCTGGGACGAGCCGGTTCATAGGCGTCATAGACGAGCGGCGTCCCGTCAGGTGCGTTGACGCGATTCACGGTTTGTCCGCGAGCAAGCGCCGCAGCAGATCGAGCGCCGCTTGCGCCGCGCGCGCGCGGATCTCGTTGCGATCGCCCGGGAAGACACGCTTGAGCGCACGGGCTTCGGCGCCATACCGCGCTGCCAACCACACGGTCCCGACGGGCTTCTCTGGTGTGCCGCCGGTCGGACCCGCGATGCCGGTGATCGCGAGCGCTGCTTCGGCGGGAAACTGCCGCTGTACTCCTTCTGCCAAGGCTCTGACGACCTCTTCTGAAACCGCTCCATACTGATCCAGCAGCTCGGGAGCAACATCAAGCGTACCGCTCTTTATCAGGTTGTCGTAAGCGACGACTCCTCCGATGAAGACAGTAGACGCTCCCGGAATGGCGGTGATCCGCGCGCTTAACACGCCGCCGGTACATGACTCAGCCACGACGAGCCGAGCCCGTCGCGCGCGCAGTTGATCCAGCACAACGGCGGCGAGGTCGGTACCATCCTGGCCATAGCAATGCTCGCCGGCTCGCTCACGAAGTTGCGCCGTTGCCTCAGCGAGGCGGCGATCCGCGTCGTCGGCACGCAGTCCCCACGCCGTTACACGCAGTTCCACGCCTTCAGTTGATGGCAGGTACGCCAGCGTAAGCGGCACGATCTCCTCCTCGATCGCGCCGACGCGCTCGGCAAGCGCGGATTCCGCAATCCCCGTCGTGCGCACGGTGCGCGAGCGCACGACGACGCCTGCGGTGCGCGAGCGCACGACGACGCCTGACGTCCGGGCCGCGAGTCGCGGCAGCACCTCCTCGGCGAGGAGCCCGCGCATCTCCGACGGAACTCCCGGCAGCATCACGACCACGCGCCCCCCCCCACCCCCCCCACGGGTGTCCTCAACCCACAGCCCGGGGGCCGTGCCCCGGGGGTTCGGAAGAACGGTGGCACCCTCGGGCACCTCCGCCTGCGTGCGATTCACGGGCGGCATGGGCCGGCCGAGGCGGCGGAATCGTTCCTCGAGCGATCGCAACACGCCCGCGTCCATCTCCAGCGCTTTGCCGAACAGGGCGGCGACCTCGCGCTTCGTCATGTCGTCGCGCGTCGGGCCAAGGCCGCCGGTCGTGATCACGAAGCCCGTGCGCTCGAGCGCCTCGGCAACCGCGGCCCGAATGGCTTCGGGGCGGTCGGCAACGGAGCTGTGGCGTACGACTTCGACCCCCGCCGCCGCCAAACCGCGGCCGAGCTCGGCGGCGTTCGTGTCGAGGATCTGGCCCAACAGCAGCTCGGTGCCGATCGTGACGACCTCGAGCTTCACTTGCCGACTTTGAGGAGTGTCCGGTAGCGGTAGAGGTAGACGAGGAGGGAATACACGGTCAGGACGATCGCGCCCGCCAGCGTGACGGCGACGAACCAGCCGTGGAATTGATCCCAGAAGTTCCGGAAGTCACCGGCCAGGTGCATTTGCGCGATCGCATCTTTCCAGGCGAACCACGCGATCGTCGAGCCGATGAAGATGTTCTGCACCACCGCTTTCAGCTTACCGGCTCCCATCGCGGGAATCACGATGCCGCGGCGCTTGGCGAACCACCGGAATAGCGTAATGAGAACCTCGCGGCCCACCAGCAGCAACGCGACCCACAGCGGTAGGTTGCCCCACCACGGAATCGCGTAATCCACCTTGTCCCGGGCGAGAATGGTGGGATGCCGCGTCATCCAGAAAATCGGAATCAGCGTCGCGAAGAGCAGCAGCTTGTCGGCGATCGGATCGAGCAGCGTGCCGAGCTCGCTCGTCGTCCCGTAGCGGCGGGCCAGATAGCCGTCCACCAGGTCCGAGAAGGCCGCGATCAGGAAGACGACGAAGGCGATGACCTTCGGCCAATATCCCTGAATGAACGGCAGCAGCGCGATGACGGGCGTGAGACTGATGCGCGCCAGCGTGATGATGTTCGGCAGCGTCCACCGCATCGAACTGGGCTTCAGCTGAGCGTCTTGAGGACGTGCTTGCTCACTGCTTTGAGTGTGTCGAATACGCCGTCGCCGCGGACCGCCACGGCCTCATGGTAGGGAGCGTGACCAACCCATTCACCACCGATCTTGTCGACCAGGGTCTCGCCCGGATGAGCCGGATCGGGCGTTTGTTTCTGACGCGTGCCGTCTTCGATCGGCCAGCCGGGATTCAGGGACGCCTGGAGATCCTTGATCGGCGCGGCGTTGGGAAGGTCCCGCTTGTTGTACTGAATTACGAACGGAATCCTCGTCAGATCGTAGCCGTACTCGGCCATGTTGTCGTACAAGTTCTGCATCGACTCGACGTTCGCCTCCATGCGCTCGATCTGGCTATCGGCGACGAAGACGATGCCGTCCACACCCTTGAGAATAAGCTTGCGGCTGGCGTTGTAGTAGACCTGGCCGGGGACGGTGTAGAGGTGGAATCGCGTCTTGAAGCCGCGAATCGTCCCAAGATCGACCGGGAGAAAGTCGAAGAACAGGGTGCGCTCAGTTTCGGTCGCGAGCGAGATCATCTTGCCGCGCGTGTTGGGCGAGACCTTCCCGTAAATGTGCTCCAGGTTGGTCGTCTTCCCACCCAGGCCCGGTCCGTAGTAGACGAGCTTGCAGTTGATCTCGCGGGACGCGTAGTTGATCATCGACATGGGCGCGTCCTCTTAACCGAAGAGTTTGTCAATTTCGTCTTCTGCCCCTTCGAGCAGGCCCTTTTGCTGGCCCTGACCCGTGCCGACCCGATTGAACATCTCCTCGAAGACTTTGTTGAGCTGTCCCACGACCGATTTCGCCTTGAGCTTGACGAGTCCCAGCGTGGCGCGCTGATCGAACAGCACGACGAGGATCACGCGCTTCGCGACGTCGGCGAGATACATCGACTCGCGCTCACCCTGATGGACGAGCGACGCGAACTCCGCCTCGCCGATCATTTTCGCGAGTTGATCGTTGGCGCTGAAATCGGCGGCGGTGAGTGAGGCGAAAGCGGTGGGATCGAACTGCGGCGTCTCTCCGACGGTGGCGACGAGCTGGCCGTTGCGGTCAACGAGCAACGCACAGCGGGCGTTCGAGTCACGGAGGAACGCCTGCAGGTACGTCTGGATTTGCTTGAAATCGTTTTCGCTGAACGACCAGCTTGCGGCCCCGGCCATGCGCCTCCTAGAGGATCAGTCGGTCTCCGACATGTCGCGCCGTGCGGCCAGCGCCTGGGCGATCGTCACCGCATCGGCGTACTCTAGGTCGCCACCCACCGGCAGTCCCCGCGCGATCCGCGTGACCCGCACGCCGCTCGGCTTCAGGATCTGCTGGAGATAGGTGGCCGTCGCCTCCCCTTCCATCGAGGGGTTCGTGGCGACGATGACCTCACGCACCTCAGAGCCGTTCGTCAGTCGTGCGAGCAGCCGATCAAGATGCAGCTCGTCCGGCCCGACGCCGTCCAGCGGCGAAATCCGGCCGCCGAGGACATGATAGCGACCGCGGTAGCGGCCGGCACGCTCGATGGCACCGACATCGCCCGATTCTTCGACCACACACAACAAGGCCGCATCGCGCCGCGGGTCCGAGCAAATCGGGCACGGATCCTCGTCCGAGAGGTTCCCGCACGCCGCGCACGCGATGACTTTCCCACGGACCCGCCGGATGGCGTCGGCCAACCGTTCCGCGGTTTCCGCGGGCTGCTTCAGCAGATGGAACGTGAGCCGTTGGGCAGTCTTACGCCCGATGCCGGGGAGCTTGGCGAGCTCCGCCACGAGCTCCTCGATGGCGGACACGGACGGGCCGGCGCCCTACAGCGGCAACTGGAATGGGAACGGCAGGCCCGACGCTAGCTTCCGCACCTCGGCCTGATACAACTCGGCCGCGCGCTTCTGCGCCTCCGCCACGGCGGCCAGCACGAGATCTTCGAGCATCTCGACATCCCCCTGGCTGACCGCCTGGGGATCGATCTTGATGCCGCGAATGTGCCCCCGCCCGTCGACCGTGGCCTGGACCATCCCCCCACCGGCCGACACCGTCAATGTCTGCTGAGCCAGCTGCGTTTGGATCTCAGTAAGCCGCCCCTGCATCTGCTGGGAGAGCTGGAGCAGGCTAGATAAATCCGCCATGTGTCGAAAGTTACCCCGCGTGGCACTGTTGGCAAGCTATTCGAGCAGCTCCAAATCTAATGCGTCTACCGCGGCACTCAGAGTCGGGTCTTTGGCGCGCAGACTCTTCAGCCGCTCCGCGCTGGCCCCCGCAGGCGTAATGCGCTCCGACCCTCCACCACCCCCTGCCGCGACGGCCACGCGTGGGGCTTCGCTGATGTACTGGCCCAGCGCCTGGGCGATGGTCTCGCGTTGCCGTTCGAGCCCCTCGGCGTGCACCGCGTGGCCCGGTCGCAGCGTGACGATGCGCCCGTCGACGGCGACGACTTCCGTCTCCGCGAGGAGACTGCCGAGCACGGGAGTTTTCGCGCGTGCCTCCGCGACGACGCGGGACCAGACAGAGCGGACGTTCTCCAACGTGGGTTCCAACTTCTGGCCGGACGGCCGGTCGGCCGGACGGTCTGACGGCCCCTGAGGTTCAAGGGGCGGAGCCGCACGCGTAGTGGCTGGCTGGTTTTGACCGTCCGGCCGTCCGGCCGTCGGGCCGCCGCTCTGCAACGCCTCAATCACCTCGGACAGCTCGACCGTCCGATCCAGCATCGCCCATCGCAGCAGCAAAACCTCGACGAGCAGCCGCTGGTTGGCGCTCCGGCTCAGCCGCTCCTCGGAGTCGCTCAGAATTGTCAGGAGACGAACGATGTCAGCGGGCGGGAGCTGTGGTGCATACTCGCGCACCACGGTCATCAGTCCCTCGGTCAGTCCGTCGGGCTGGCCACCGACGCCGGTCAGGAGCAGGGCGCGCAGCGTTTCCGCGGCGCCGTTGACGAACTCGCCGAGGTCCGCGCCGGCCTCGAGCAGTCGCTCGACGAGCGGGAAGACCGCCGCGGGGTCGCGCTCGACGATGGCGCGGAGCATCTCGCCGTACAGCTCGTCGGAAATGAGCCCCAGCACCTCCCGCACCCGCGCCGCGGTGACCGGACCTTCGCCGAACGAGACAACCTGATCGAGCAGCGAGAGCGCGTCGCGCATGCCGCCGTCCGCACTCCTGGCGATGAGGTGCAGCGCGTCGTCCTCGACCTTGAGCTGCTCGGCGGCCGCAACCTGCTTGAGCCGCGAGACGATCGCATGCGGTCCGATGCGGCGGAAATCGAAGCGCTGTAGCCGCGAAAGAATGGGTGCGGCGGTATTCGCGATCTTCTGCGGCTCGGTTGTCGCGAATACGAACACGACTCGAGGCGGCGGCTCCTCGAGAATCTTCAGGAGTGCGTTCCACGCCTCGCGCGTGAGCATGTGCGCTTCGTCGACGATGTAGACTTTGGATCCCGTCTCGGTGCTCGCGGCATACATCGCGCGCTCGCGCAGATCGCGGGCGTCGTCCACGCCGCGGTTCGACGCGGCGTCGAGCTCGACCACGTCCAGATTCGCGGCACCAGTCCAGATGCGACGGCAGGCGTCACACTCGCCGCAGGGCTCGCCGGTCCCTCCGGCACCCGCCGAAGTGCGGCGCTCGCAATTCAGCGCCATGGCGAGGATCCGGGCCGCCGTCGTCTTGCCGACGCCGCGGGGTCCGGCGAACAGGTAGCCGTGCGCGACGCGGCCCTGGGCCACAGCGCCGCGGAGCGCGGCTGCCACGTGATCCTGCACGAGCAGATCGCTGAATTGCTTGGGGCGGTACTTGCGGGCGAGGGCGATCATTGGGATAAATCTACTGCGAATTGTCGAACCGAAGAATGTCGAATGCCGAACTTCGAAATTCGCCATTCTGCGGTTGGACATTCGACATTCGGTGTAAATTGCCCCAGGCACCCCGCAACGAATCCCGACATCGTTTAGCGCTGCTCCCTGCGGGGGCCTGACGCGGTTCACGAGCGGAAAGCCTGCGGACCTGGGGCACGGGAAAGTTACCTCGGGCGACGACTTATCGGCAGTCCACTTTTCCCGGTGCCGCTTTCGGCGGCACGGTCACCGTCAAATATTGCCGCATGCCGTTCGCAATCACCGCGAGACTCGTCGTGCCCGGCTGATCGGGCTTCAGTGTCACCGTTCCAAAGGTGCTGTCCTGCGCCACACCCAACACCCGAAAAATGCGCGCGTCGGCCACGGCGGCGCGGAGACCCAGGAGGGGCGTCGGATTCGCAAATCCGTCCTGCGCGGACACCCGTAACGCAATCACGCTGTCGGGACGAATGGCGAAGTGTCCGGTCACGCTGGACGTACCGCACATCACCACCAGCTGCGTCGCCGGCCCCGCGGCGACGTTGAAAGCGACTTGCTTCTCGACGACACCGATCGAAGCGATGACCGTCGCCGAACCGACGCGCTGGCCTAGCGTCACGCCAACCCGTGCCTGCCCCCCGGCATCCGTGGGCACCGCTGCCGGCTGGATGCTCGCGTTGATCCCGGTGAACGTCACCGCCTGACCGGCGAGCGGCGCTCCCGCGGAATCGCGTGCCTCGAACACCAGCGCGCGGGGGAGTTGTGTGCCCACACTGCCCCGCTGTCCGCCGCCCGAGACGAAGCCGCTGCGCTCGACCGACACTCGCACGATGATGCGTTGCACCTGAAAGACTGCTGGGGGGGCTGGCGGTGGTACGGGCGGAGTCGCTGCCGGCGGTCGGGATGTCGTGCGCACTGGTGCCGCCGGAGCCGCGCGATGCGGTGCTTTGCGACGCGCACAGTCGTCTACCGCCGCAAGCAGCGATGGATCGGCGCCGAGCAGGCGAAAGTCATTGCGATCCCGTTCGGTGGGCTCGAACGCCAGGCAGTTGCGCCGCACCAACTGCGCCAGCTCCACCGGAGACAGCATCGCTCCGGAAAGCAGGCGCACGAGATCGCTCTTGCGCAACGACGCCGCGCCCCCCCCTCCCCCTCCGCCCTGCAGCGCGAGGAACAGGGCAAGCAACGCGCTCAGGGCCTCGGGCATCCCGAGTGCTCGAACCGGCTTTCGACCGAGTCCACCGCGGCGTACATCGACTGATCCTGGAACGCGCGACGCTGGTCGAAGGCCGCCATCCGGGCCCGCCGCTCGGTGTTATAGCTGATCCACAGATTCTCGATCGCAACGAGACCGCTGGCGAGGCCGCCACAGTCCATGCGACCCTCTGCAAACAGCGACGCTCGATCCTGAAAGTTGCGCACCGCGCGCGAGAGCGAGTCACTCAGCCGGTCGAAGCGCGCGAACGGCGAGGGCGGCGCCACCGGCTGCGGCACCGGGACCGGCGCAGCCGGCACGGCCGCCGGCGGCGGAGCGGCCGCGGGGGGGGGTGACCCCGCCGTCGTCCGCCGCCGGGGGGCCGCTGGTGGCGGTGGCGCCGGATTCCGTTTCGTGACGCGTGACACGAGCTGCTTCGCCCTATCCAGCAATCCCGGGAGCAAGGTCGGATTGCGGATCGCGAGGTACCAATAGCCCCCGGCGCCCACACCCGCCAACAACAAGAGAATTGCGAACCGCCGCAGCCATGGCCCGCGCCGTTTCCGGCGGCGCGGTTTCGGAGCAGGAGCCGGTGTTTTCTCTTCCTCCTCGTCCAGCAACCGGAACGTGGGCGCCGACGTGCGCCGAGGAGCGGGCGGCGGCATCGGTGCCCGCGGTGGCGCAACCTCCTCCGGCGTGACCTGCCACGGAAGGTCGTCCGACGACCGCGGTGGAGGCGCTGGACGTTCTGGAGGTCGTGGCGGCGGTGGCGTCGGCGGTTTGGGGGGGGGCGCTGGTGGCTCCGGAACGAAAACCGGTGCGCTCTGGCGTGCTGGCGGCGGAGTCGGCACGGGCGGGGGCGCGGGCTCGTCGTCCGCGCTCGTGCGGATCTGGGGAATGTCATCCGCGCTCGAGCGCATGATCCGGAACCCACGGTCCTTTTCGGGCTCCGGCGCGGCTTCGACTTCCTGTTCCTCAGGCTGCTCGGCTTCCGGTGGCGGGGGCGGCTCGGGCGGCTCGGGCGGCTTCGGTTTCGGCCCCGTCAGCGTCGGGCCAAACGGCTTGTAGTTCCTCCAGACAATGAATGAACGTTTCTTCCCGTCGGCCTTGATAGAATCAGGTTGCAGCAGCTCGTAGAACGGCAGCGGCGTCTTGTGCCAATCGGCGCTCTGTGAGGAACGAAAGAATCTTCCGGTGACGCCGCCCGCCTCGGCCGCCACCAGAATCGCGACCTGCCAGGGATCGGTGAAGAATTTCTCGTGCGTCTCGACGTCATGTGGGGTGAGGTATCCGCCTTGGCCGGGATGACTGTGGTACCAGCCCAACAGCGTGCCGGCCGCCTTCTTGAGCTGTTCCTGCATTCGGTCCCACAGTCGCGAGACCACGACTTCTGTTTTGTCGCCGTAGATCGCCTGGCTCAGCTTCAGCGTCTTGTCGATGACGGTGTACAGCACGCCGGTTTCCGGATCACGATAGACGTCGCCGATGAGAAAACCGAAGATCGCCTGCGTCGGCGAGCCCTTGAGGTGTTCCTGCAGAGCGATCACGGCTTCCTGCTGAAAAAAGACGGGATAGGGCGAGCGCCCGGACGGACGCCCGGGAGCGGTGGTTCCCGCCGCGGCGGGCGGGTTCCACAGAATCGCCAGATCCATCGGCATCGGTCGCGAGCGAGGTTCGGGCCGATCGCTCATCGCAGCGTGTCCAGGATAATGCGGGCGGCGCGTTCGACGTCGGCGCTCGTGACGTCAAGATGCGTAACCGCGCGCAGCCGCCGCGGTCCCCATGGCGCGAGCCGGACTCCCGCTTGCGCTAGCCGCTGGGACGCCGACTCGCATGTGTCACTGCTGCGCAGCAGGTCGACCATCACGATGTTGGTTTGCGGGTCGGACGGTCGGACGGTCGGACTGTCGGACAGGAGCTCGGCGAAGCGTTTGGCGTTGGCGTGGTCCTCACCGATCCGTGCCAGGTTGTGATCGAGCGCGTACACTCCCGCCGCGGCGAGGATGCCGGACTGACGCATCCCGCCCCCCAGGCGTTTGCGGATTTCCCAGGCGCGGGCGCGCCACTCCTTCTTGAATCCGAGGCAGGACCCCACGGGACAGCCGAGTCCCTTCGAGATGCTCACCATCACCGTGTCGGCGCCTTGTGCCAGCCGCGCCGGCGCCACTCCGGCGGCCGCGGCGGCGTTCCAGAGCCGCGCCCCGTCGAGGTGGACCGCGAGTCGCGCGTCGCGCGCCGCGCGGGTCAGCCCGTCGACCCCTGCGGCATCGAGCACGCGCCCGCCGGCGGTGTTGTGCGTGTTCTCGATCGCGAGTGCTGTGATGCGCGGAACGTGTGGCGACGGAGCCCGCAGGGCGCCGCGGACCAGGTCGGCGGTGAGCAGGCCGTCGGGCGTGGTGATCGGCCGGATCTGCACGCCCGACAGCGCGGCGACGCCGGCCAGCTCGGAGTGCACGAGGTGCGCGTTCGCTTCGAGCAGCAGCTCCGTGCCCGGCTCCGTCACCAGCGCAATGCCGGTCTGATTGGCTTGCGTGCCCGACGGGAAGAAGAGCGCGTCCTCGGTGCCGACCAGCTCGGCGATGCGCTCTTCGAGACGACGGGTCGTCGGATCGCCGTCGAGGACGTCGTCGCCGACCTCCGCCTCCGCCATGGCGCGCCGCATGGCAGGCGACGGCCGGGTGACGGTATCAGAGCGGAGATCGATCAGCGACGAGGGGGGGCTCATCCGAGTCGCACGCGTTGCTGGCGTCGCATGCGCATCAGATCGTACGTTTCCGCCACCTCGCCGCCCAGCAGAAACATGTACGCCGTGTAGTAGATCCAGAGAATGAACAGGAGGAACCCGACGAGGTTGGCATCCGACGCCACGCGGTCGAAGGTGACGAAGCGCGCCACGTACAGCGCATAGAGCCGCTTCGCGATCTCGAACGCCACGGCGCAGAACAGCGACGCGACGACGCTCGTGCGCCAGTAGATGCGGCGGCTGGGCAGGAATTTGAAGATCATGAAGAACAGCAGCGTGCTGAAGACGAGCGAGGCGAGCCAGGCAAGGATGCCGCGGCCCGTCGACGCGAACGCGTTGGCCAGGAATAGCGCCCCCGCGACGAATACCATGGCGAGATCGGTGAGCTTGGCGATCGGCCAGGATCGGTTCTCCTCGGTATCGAACACCTCGTTCAGTGCCGCCCGCAGCCCCCCGAACATACGAGTCGAGAACCAGAGGAACAGGGGCGCGGCCAGCAGGGTGATGTGTCCGCGCCGCGCGACCAGGTCGCCGAGCGCGCGCTCGATGAAGCCGAACTGCCCGTTCGCCCCGCCGCTCGACTCGGGGAGGAAGCGCTCCAGCAGCTCGTGGACGTCCAGCTGATGAATGGCGAGCTGATATTGCGCGAGGTAGCCGACGACGGCCAGAACGAGCCCGACGAAGGGAATGGCCGTGAGCAGAATGTCGAACGAGAGCGCACCGGCGAGGAACGGAATGTTGTCTTCGTAGGCGGCCTCGAGGGTGCGCCGCACGACGCCGGGGACCGTGCGGTGCCAGCCGCCCTCACCATTCACGCGAGCGGTTCGTCCTCCTCGTCGGACGCAGGAGGCACCGGTGGCCGGGTAGCCCGGGCGCGGCGGCGGCGGGCGGCCTCGAGCCGGCGGCGCAGCTGTTCGCGTGTCGCGATCTCCGGCTCCTCTTCCTCTTCTGCTTCGGACTCGTCGGACTCCTCCAGGAGGCCGCGGACTTCGTCAACTTTTTCCTCGGCGAGATCCTTCAAGTTGCGCAGGCCCTTGGTCACTTTGCGGCGCGTGCTCTCCCCGCCTTCGGTCGGCGCGAACACGAACCCCGCCACCGCCCCGAGCACGACGCCGAACAGAAATGCGCCGAATCCTCCACCCCGTTCGCTCATTCGCCTGCCTCCGCGTCATCCGGTGCCGCCACGAGAGCCGCCCGTGGCGCGGCGTGCGACGCGAGCTTCGGTTTGACGTAGCGGTCGGTCGCCGCGCGCGTGCCTTTCACCCGCAGCCGCTCGAACAGGAACGCGAACGTCTTCTCGAGATCGGCGCCGATGGCGGCGCGCACGTCCGCGGGAAGATCCCAGAACCGCCGCTTGAAGGGCCCGATCGCTTTCTTGCGGCTCTTGTAGATGAACTGCTCCTCGGTGTCGCCCTTTTTCCACTCGTCTTTGGCTTCGCGCTTGACCCACTCGTTCACTTCGCGGCGCAGGTCTTTCGGCAGCGCGGGATGATCCATGACGATGGTCTGGAAATTCGTGGCGAGGTGGATCTCGACCGCCTCACACTCGGGGAATTGCGAGAATGCCTCAGGCGGCAGCGTTGAGGCGCCGTGCTGCACCGCGCCGCCGAGGCCGTACTTGGTCCGGGCGTCGTGCGACAGCGCCTGCAGCGCCTGCAGGTCGAGCTGCACTTTCGCAATCGAGCCATCGGGCAACACGACACCGCCGTGACTCGTACCGGTCTGCACGGAGATCTTCGAAATGCCGGGTGAGGTCCCGAGTTTCGTCAGCGTTCGGTTGTAGCCATCCATGAACGCCTGCAGCTCGTGCACGTCGCTGTTCTTGCCGCCTACTTCGCCGATCTCCGCACCGACGGAAGTCGTGACGTCTTCCGGTTCGCAGTCACGGATAAACTTCGTGAGTTCGGCGGCGCGCTCGTAGTTCGTCCGCTGCTGCTCATCGAGATTCGGCTTGGAGAGATCGACGAGCGTGGACGTGTCGATGTCGATGTTGTAGAAGCCGGCGTGCAGCTCTTCCTCGATCAGCGCGCGTAACGCCTTGAGCTCCGACTCTGGATCGGCCGCGTACTTCTTCGCGTTGACCTGGACGTGGTCGCCCTGGATGAACAGCGGCCCCGTGAATCCCTCGCGCAGCGCCGCCGCCGTCATCACCGCGACGTACTCGGCGGGGCGTTGGTCGGTGTACGCGATCTCGCTCCGGGCGATCTCGCAGATGATCGCCCCGGCATCAAGTCGCTTCGCCGCGCGGAAGATCGCCCGTCCGGTGTCGTAGGAGAGAATCCGGACGTTCATCGCGGGTGTCGTGAACGGCGGCACCTCGTCACGGCCCCGGGCCAGGTACAGCTCGTGAATCGAGGCGGGGCGTACCCCGGCCTGTTGTCCCATCTCCCAAATCATCCATCGCGCGTGCGCTTTCTCGGCTTCGCTGCCGAAGACGGCCTTGCGCACCAGCGCGTCGATGTTGGCGGTTTCTTTGAGCATGAGCCCCCAGCCTCCTCGCGGCGGAATTTATGCCCCGGGTAGGTCGATAACCAGCCCGTCGTAGGCCGGCGCAATGCCAGGCGGCAGCTTCGCGGCAAGGGCCGCATGCATGTTCTCATGCGTGAGATGCGTGAAGAACGTGCGGCGCGCACCGACCCGCTGCGCCGCGGCGACCGCTTCCGGCACGGACAGGTGGAGCGGATGGGGACGCGACAGCAGCGCGTTGAGCACCAGTACGTCGACCCCCGCCAGCGCGGTGACCACATCATCGGGAATCGTCTTCACGTCCGTCAGATATGCCACCGCGCCGATGCGATAGCCGAAGACCTCATGATCGCCATGCGGCAGCGAGAGCGGCAGGACCGGCACACCGCCGATCGACGCAGTCTTTCCCGACTCGAGCACGTGCGCCTTCAGCTCGGGCTTGCTCGTTCCTACCGGTACGACGATCGCCGGATCGAAGATGTAGGGAAACTTGGCGACCAGCTCGGTCATCGTGCCGCGCGAGCCGTACGCCGGCAGCATCGCCCCCTGGCGCACCGACAGCGCGCGCAGGTCGTCGATCCCGTGCACGTGGTCGGCGTGCGCGTGGGTGAACAGCACGGCGTCGATGTGATCGACGCCGGCCGCGACGAGCTGCAACCGCAGCTCGGGTGGCGTATCGATCAGGAGCCGTTTGCCCTGGGTCTCGATCAGTGCGGCGGTGCGGGTACGCCGGTCGCGGGGGTCAGCGGAGGTACAGGTGGGACAGCGACAGCCGATCTGCGGCACGCCGAACGACGTGCCCGTGCCGAGCAAGATCAGCCGCACGTCACACTACCTCGACCTTGATGAGGTTAGTGCTGCCGGAGACATCCCACGGGACGCCAGCCGTCATCACGATGCAGTCGCCGGGCTTCGCGTACTGCCGTTTGAGAATGAGATCGCGCACGACGGTCAGCATGGCATCGTAGCCGGGCACGTGATCCACGAGGATCGGAATCACGCCCCACACCAGGGCGAGCTGCCGGTAGGTCATCGCCTCGGTCGTGACGGCGAGGATCGGCACGGGTGGACGCAGCGCGGCGACTTTGCGCGCCGTGAATCCGCCCTTGGTGAGCGTGACGATGAGCGGTGTCTTGAGCATGCGCGCCACCGCGTACGTACCCCACGCGATCGCGTCTTCGGTGTGCACGCTTTCGCTCTCCCGGCGCCGCTCTTCACGATGGCGCACCGGGTGGCGCTCCATTTCGCGGATGATCCGGTCCATGGCGCGCACCGCTTCCACCGGATACTGCCCGACGGCGGTCTCCGCCGAGAGCATCACCGCGTCGGTGCCGTCGAGAATCGCGTTGGCGACGTCGGAGGCTTCGGCGCGCGTGGGCCGCGGGTGGTGGACCATCGACTCGAGCATCTGCGTCGCCGTGATCACCGGCTTGCCCTGGTGATTCGCTTCGCTGATGAGCCGCTTCTGCACCAGCGGCACCTGCTCGAACGGCAGCTCGACACCCAGGTCACCGCGCGCGACCATCACGGCATCCGACACCGCCACAATCTTCTCGAGATTGTCGAGCGCGGTCGCCTTCTCGATCTTCGCCACGAGCTTAGTGGCACCGCGCACCAGCCCCCTCAGCTCCTCGATATCCTCCGGACGACGCACGAACGACAGCGCGAGGTAGTCCACGCCGATCTTCAGGGCCTCCTGGACATCCTCGCGGTCCTTCGCGGTGAGCGCGGGCGCGGAGACCTGCACCCCGGGGAGGTTCATGCCCTTGTGGGCCGTCAGAATGCCGCCGTCGACCACGCCGCCGCGCACGCGGGGGGGCTCCACGACGGTGACCTCCACCGAGAGCAGCCCATCGTTCAACAGGATGCGCGAGCCGACGCGGGCGTCATTGGCGAGGCCGTCGTAGGTGGTGGGCAGCTCGTCACCCTGAGCGATGTCTTCAGGAGCGAAGACGACCTCCTGACCCGGCTTCAGCTCGCGGGGAGCGGGCAGATCCCCCACGCGAATGCGCGGCCCCTGGAGATCCAGCAGCACGGCGACCGGCGAGTCGATGCGCGCAGCGACCCGGCGCGCGGCTCCAATCCACTCGGCACGCAGCTCCGGAGTCCCGTGCGACGCATTGATGCGCAGGACATTGGCACCGGCCTGCAGCAGGGCAGCGATCGTCGACTCATTGCCGGTCGCGGGGCCCAGGGTCGCAACGATCTTGGCCCGGCGGATCTGCGGCACGCCGTTCGTTCGGTTATCCACAAATACACGCAGGGTTGGAGATGTGGAAAAGTAGCCAGACTGGAACAGTGAATCTCGGCCCATCGGGAAGCGACAGTGCCCCTCGTTGCGTCGAGTTGAATCCGTTGAATTGACTGCATCTAATCACATGCGTTGAAGTACTACGTGAAGCGACAGCAGAGGCGTCGGAGCGCGCCGGTGACTGCATAAAGATTCGCACATCTGTATAGGCGTTCAGCGCACGACCTCGAGCGACTTCTGCTCCAGCCGCGCCTTGAGCTCCTGGAGCATGTGAATCGTCCGCGCCATGGCGGAGGCCGGCATGCCCTCGATTGTGCGGGCGGCGAGGCGCCGCTCCAGCTGCCCGACGCGCAGCAGCACCTCCAGCCCGTGCCGGGTGAGCGTGACGCGCACACCGCGATCGTCGTCGGGGTCGGTCGTGGTCTCGACCAAGCCCTTCGCCTCGAGCCGTTGGATGAACGTCGTAGCTGCGGCGCGTGACACGCCCAATTCGCTGGCGACATCGCTGGGCCGCGCGCCATCCGGGCCGCCCAGGTCCACTGCCTGCATGACCGCGTGAGCCCGCTGCGACAGCCCAAAGGCCTTGTAGGCGCGATTGCCCGCCCGCTCAATGGCCTGCCGCGCCGCGATCACGGCGTCGGTCAGTTGGAGGGCCAATTCGGAGCGATCAGCCATCGGCCTACGGTCAGTGAGCAATAGTTAACATGTTGATAGTTAACATACTAAATATTTCCGAGTCCGCAATACCGAGCCGGGGGGGGGGGCGTCAGCAGGTTTCCGACCAGTCGACCTTCGATTCCGTCTTGCACCGCAGACACTTCAGTGAGTCGGGCTTGCCGCTGAAGTCCTGCCGCTCCTGGCAGTGGGGACAGACGGCGTAGGTCGTGGTGACCTCCTCCCCTTCCCTGCCGCCCAGGGTAGGGCGGAGCAGGCCGGTGCGGACGACGATGCTCCAACGGTCGGGAGGCCCCTCGCGCACGGCGACGTCGATGCGGCTGACGCGCACCGGCCTCTTGCGCACTTCGATGACCACTCTGCCGTCGTCGGTTTCGTCCACGATGGGATACCACGCGCCGCGCCGCAGAACGTCAGCGACGTTGTCCAGGCATCGCGCCCAGCCGCGGGGAGAGGGAGCCATGAGCGGGGCCAATGTAGCACATCCTGCTAGATTCCGTTATGCGCACGATCGGAACGGTCACCCGACTGCAGATCCAACGCGGCTCGCTGAAGACGGGCGAGAAGCCCACGCGGACATACGACCCGACTCCCCTGCTCACCGTGCCGGTGCTGCACGTCTCACCCGACGGCGCACTCGGCGAGAGTCCCGGGGGAGGCGGCATGTGGGTCGTGGACGTCCACCATCGGTCTCACCCCGTCACCAAGAACGAGGACGGCCTGCACGGCATCTCGCTCGGCTTCACATCGCACTACGACGCGATGCGCGAGCACTTCGGAGCACGGCTGGAGGTGGGATGCGCGGGCGAAAACATCATCGCGACCAGCGATCGACGATTCAGCTACGACGATCTCGCGGCCGGCGTGGCGATCCTGTCACCCGAAGGGAAAGAGCGCGTGCGACTGAAGGTGCTACAGGTCGCGCACCCGTGCCGGCCGTTTACGGGATGGGCACTCGGAAAGACGGTCGAGCCCGAAGAGCTGAAAAAGCATCTCCAATTTCTGGATAATGGTATGCGGGGCTTTTACTGCGTGGGTGAGGGGGCCGGCACTGTTTCCCTGGGGGATCAAATCGCAGTTCTCTAAAAACGGGGACCTGCAAGGACTAGGCTACAGACGCACCGCGGTTATCGGTCAAACGTCAACGGGACAACACTAGCATGGGTTGTCCCGTTTACTATAGCCGGTGGCCCGCTGCTGCGTCTGTGGCCCAGCCGTTGCAGGGCCTCGCTTTGCCCTTAGGACAGCTCGTCCCATGCCATGCCGGCCGACTTATGACAACGGTCGCATAGCATTTCATTGGTCCTGGCTTCAATGCCCTGCCGATGTCTGCAAGCGGGGCAGACGGCGTACGTCAAGGGGAAGATTCGTCCGAGTCTTTCGATGACGCGCGGCTCGCAGCGGACGATCGTCCACCGCTCCGGCGGATGATAGCGGATCTCGAGGAAGCGACGGTCGACGGGCACGTTGTGCCGGTTGACATCGAGCACGACAATGTTGCTCGAGGAGATGCGAACGACGGGGTACCACGCGCCACGCCGCAGCGTGTGCGCGCCGGCAGGACCGACGCGAGCCCAACCCTTCACCTGCAAGCGCGTTGGCGTGACCATTCGGTTGATGCTTTCCATGGCCTCTAGACTACCCTCATCGTCAAGGGACCGTCGTGACTGGAGTCACAGCGACTGCGGTCGCGTCGGGGTTCACCCACACTCTGAAAAGCCGCAGACGTGACATTTAGCACATCCCTCGATAAAGGCCAGTTGTGAGCCGCAATCGGGGCATGCGCCAATGAAATCCTGCTCGGGTCCGCGCGCCGCCCGCAGGGCTGCATCGCCTACCGAACCCCGCACGACCTCCGCCTGCGCCGGTGCTGCCGTGCCGGTGCTCTCCAGCAGATCCTGCTGCACACCCATCTTCTCCTGCATCCACTTCTCGATGGCGATGCCGATCGCGTCGGGCACGGAGAGCACTTTGTGCGGTCCCAAACCCACGGCACGGTCGGAGGAGATCCCGCGGAGCTGGCGGTAGATCTCGAGCAGCGGCACACCGGACCGCAGCGCGAGAGAGATGAGCCGCCCGACCGCCTCGACGTCCGCCATCAGTGCGCCGCCCGCCTTACCGAGCGACATGAAGACTTCGAACGGCTGGCCTTTGTCGTCTTCGGTGATCGTCACGTACATCGTGCCGAGCGGCGACTCGACGCGGCGAGTCGAGCCCTTGAGCAGATCGGGACGGGAGCGCTTGGCGCGGCGCTGCAGGTTCTCCGCCTCGACGTCGTGCAGGCGGTCCTTGGTCAGGTGCAGCTCGGTCTCGAGCTCCGCGATGCGGCCGAGCGCTTCCACGAGGGCGTCCTTCTCCTGCACCTTCTTCGCGGTCGAGCCGGTGGACAGCACCTGATTTTCGCGTGCTCCGTCGCGATACACCGTCACGCCCTTGCAGCCGAGCTGGTAGGCGTAGCGATAGATCTGCTCGACGTACTCCTCGGTCGCGTCATTCGAAAAGTTGCAGGTCTTGGAGATCGCCGAGTCGGTGAAGTCCTGGAACGCGGCCTGCATCTGGATGTGCCACTCCGGCGTCACGTCGTGCGCGGTCACAAAGACGCGCTGCCACTCCTTCGGCACCGCGTCGAAATGGATGTGCCCCGCCGCGGCGATCTGCTTCATCAGATCGTCGGAATACCATCCCTCACGCTGCGCGATCGCCACGAAGTCTTCGTTGACATCGGGCATCAGTACGCCGGCCTGATTGCGCATAAAGGCGATGGCGAACAACGGCTCGATACCCGACGAGCAGCCGGCGATGATGGAAATGGTCCCCGTGGGCGCCACCGTAGTGAGATTGCAGTTACGCAAGCGGCGCATCGGGCGGATACGCTCGCCGCGGGCGTTCCGCGCGCAGGTCGCGTCCGGCCCCCAGATCGACCGCTCCCACTCGGCGAACGTGCCGCGCTGCTCCGCCAGCTTCTCCGACGCGACCTTCGACTCCTCGTCGATGAACTCCATCATCTTGCGGCCGAGCGCGACGCCTGCATCGGAGTTGTACGGGATGCCGAGCCGCACGAGCAGGTCGGCCCAGCCCATGATCCCGAGGCCGATGCGGCGGATGCGCTTCGCCAAATCGTCGATCTCCGCAAGCGGGTACTTGTTCGCGTCGATGACGTTGTCGAGGAAGTGGGTGCAGAGATGCACGGCCGTGCGCAGGCTCTCCCAGTCCACCTCCCCGTTCTTGACGAACAGGCCGACGTTGATCGAGCCGAGGTTGCACACGTCGTAGGAGAGCAGCGGCTGCTCGCCGCAGGGGTTCGTCGCCTCGTAGCTGCCGAGGTGCGGCACCGGGTTGTACTGGTTCGCGCGATCGATGAAGAACACGCCCGGCTCGCCCGTCTTCCAGGCGCCGTGCACGATCTGCTGGAAGACGTCGCGGGCGTCGAGCTGCCCGACGACCTTGCCGGTGCGGGGGTGGATCAGGTCGTAGGCCTTCCCCGCCTCGAGGGCAATCATGAAGGCGTCGGTGACCGCGACCGAAATGTTGAAGTTCGTGACCTGCGTCAGGTCGTCCTTGCAGTGAATGAAGTCCAGGACGTCGGGATGATCCACACGCAGGATGCCCATGTTGGCGCCGCGCCGTGTGCCACCCTGCTTCACCACGTCGGTCGAGGCGTCGTACAGCTTCATGAACGACACGGGTCCGGAGGCGACACCCATCGTCGAACGGACCACGTCGTTCTTGGGGCGCAGGCGGGAGAACGAGAAGCCCGTCCCACCCCCCGACTGATGCACCAGCGCCATCGCCCGCAGCGTGTCGTAGATGCCCGAGCGGCCATTAGACAGTGCGTCTTCCACCGGGAGCACGAAGCACGCCGACAGCTGGCCGAGGGGGCGGCCCGCGTTCATCAGAGTGGGAGAGTTGGGCATCCACACCCGCGCCGCCATGAGCTCGAAGAACGTCTCGGCGAGGCTTTCCACAGCCCGATCCGAGGCGCCGTAGGTCCGATCGGGGGCGGCAATCGT
>Ga0210382_10000018_pt1 | contig 82686 bp, 94 predicted proteins | sample PLMedo_FD_155452 | JGI IMG/M metagenome (GOLD analysis project Ga0210382, IMG submission 155452) | Groundwater sediment microbial communities from an aquifer in East River, Colorado, USA - PLM0_60_coex redo | ecosystem: Environmental > Terrestrial > Soil > Riparian zone | place: USA: East... | reverse complement strand
CGACGCGTAGGCGATCACGACGGCAGCCCGAGCAGGTGACGCACGACGAAGGCGGCTGCCATGCCGGCGGCCACGAAGATGGCGACGGCGACGAGCGAGCGCAGCGACCGCCGGCCCAATCCGCACACGCCGTGACCGCTGGTGCAGCCGCCGCTCATGCGCGTGCCGAAGCCGACGAGGAGCCCGGCGAGCGCGACCCAGCCGAGGCCGAAGCCCTGGCGGATGGGGGCGGGGCCGGCGAAGGTGTGCCAGGCGAAGCCGGCGACGATCAGCCCGGCGATGAACCAGGCGCGCCAGAGCCGGTCGCCCGCGAACAGGCCGTGCAGGATGCCGCTGACGCCCGCGATGCGGCCGTTGGCTATGAGCAGCCACACGCTGGCGAGGCCGATCAAGGCGCCGCCGATCACGGCCGGGAGAGGAGTAAAGTTCTCGATCGTTATGGTCTTCAGGCAGCTCTTCGATCCGCAGTCTTCAACATACACCTACCTCCTCGCCGACGCCGCGTCGCGCGAGGCGGTGCTGATCGATCCGGTGTTCGAGCAGGCGCGGCGCGACGTCGCGCTGGTCGAGGAGCTGGGCCTCGGGCTGGCGTGGACGCTGGAGACGCATCTGCACGCCGACCACGTTACCGGCGCCTGGCTGCTGAAGCAGAGGCTCGGCAGCCGCATCGCGGTACCGCGCGCGAGCGGCGCGCAGGGCGCCGACCGCTACCTCGAGCCCGGGGAGGAGATCCGCTTTGGCGGAACCTGCCTCGAAGCGCGGCCGACCCCCGGCCACACCGGCGGTTGCGTGAGCTACGTGCTCGACGACCGCTCGATGGCCTTCTCCGGCGATGCGCTGCTCATCCGCGGCTGTGGCCGCACCGACTTCCAGGGAGGCGACCCGCGCGCGCTGTTCCGCTCGGTGCGCGAGCAGATCTTCTCGCTGCCGGAGGGCTGCCTGATCTATCCCGGGCATGACTACCGCGGCCTGACCGTCACCAGCGTCGGCGAGGAGAAGCTGTACAACCCGCGCCTCGGGGAGTCGATCGGCGAGCAGGACTTTGTCGGCTACATGAAGCACCTCGGCCTGGCCCATCCGCAGCAGATGGACATCGCCGTCCCGGCCAACCTGAACTGCGGAAAGCCGCAAAAGACGGCGACCCTGGATCCCGACTGGGCGCCGCTCACCTATACGTTCGCCGGCATCTGGGAGGTCCAGCCCCACTGGCTGGAGGAGCACCTGCGCGACGTGCAGATCGTGGATGTGCGCGAGCCCGAGGAGTTCAACGGGCCGCTCGGCCATGTGCCTGGAGCCCACCTGATCCCGCTTGGGGTTTTGACGCAGCAGGTCGATGCTTTGAGAAAGGAAATTCCGGTCGTGACGGTATGCCGTTCGGGTGCGCGCTCGGCGCAGGCCAGCGTGCTGCTCGGAAAGGCGGGGTTCGGGAAAGTCGCGAACCTGTCCGGCGGCATGCTGCGCTGGCGGGCTCAGCGCTTTGCCGTAGAAGGCGGCAGCGACTAGTTGTGAGCGTACGAACACGCTTCGCGCCGAGCCCGACCGGCTTCCTCCACATCGGCGGCGCGCGCACCGCGCTTTTCTCATGGGCCTACGCGCGGCGCCACGGCGGCAAATTCATCCTGCGCGTCGAGGACACCGACCTGGAGCGCTCGACCGGGGAATCGGTGAACGCGATCCTCGAGGGCATGAAGTGGCTCGGCCTCGACTGGGACGAAGGGCCGTTCTTCCAGATGCAGCGCCTGGCGCGCTACCGGGAAGTCGCCGAGCAGCTGATCGCCGCGGGCCATGCCTATTACGACTACATGTCGCGCGAGGAGCTCGAGGCGCTGCGAAAGGAACAGCTCGCGAGAGGCGAGAAACCGCGCTATGACGGACGCTGGCGACCCGAGCGCGCAAAAGGCAGGACGCCGCCGAAAGACCGCCCGCCGGTGATCCGCTTCCGCACGCCGGAGGAGGGCGAGGTCGGCTGGCACGACCTGGTGAAGGGACCGATCGCGTTCCCGAACAGCGAGCTCGACGACCTGGTGCTGCTGCGCGCCGACGGCGTGCCGACCTACAACTTCGGCGTGGTGGTCGACGACCTGGACATGGACATCACGCACGTCATCCGCGGCGACGATCATGTGAATAACACGCCCCGCCAGATCCACATCTTCAATGCGTTGCAGAAGAAGCTGCCTTCCTTCGCCCACGTGCCGATGATCCTCGGCGCCGACGGCGAGCGGCTCTCCAAGCGCCACGGCGCGGTCAGCGTGATGCAATACCGCGACGACGGCTACCTGCCCGAAGCGGTCGTTAACTATCTTGCCCGTCTGGGCTGGTCTCACGGCGACGAGGAGCTGTTCTCGAAGGAATCCTTCGTTTCCTGGTTTGACCTGGAGCACGTCTCGCGCTCGCCGGCGCAGTTCAATCCGGAGAAGCTCGCGTGGCTCAACCAGCAATACCTCAAGGCGGCGCCGGACGCCCGCCTCGCCCCCCTCGTCGGGGACGAGCTGAAAAGGAGAGGCATTCCGGTTCAGAACGGACCGCCGCTGGAACGCGTGATCGCCCTGCTGAAAGAGCGCGCCAGCACGATCGCGCAGCTCGCCGACGAGGCGACGCTCTTCTACCGCTGGACGGGCGAAGCGACGATCGAGCTCGAGGAGAGCGTTTCGAAGGCGCTGCGCATTCTGAAGGCGAAGCTCGCCACGGTGCCGTGGAACCGCGCGGCGATCAACGACGCGATCAAGGAGGTGATCAAGTCGAGCGGCCTCAAGCTGCCTCAGCTCGCGATGCCGCTTCGGCTGCTGCTCACCGGCCGAGCGCAGACGCCGTCGATCGACGCGGTGCTCGAGCTGCTCGGGCGCGAGACCGTGCTCCTGCGCCTTGCGCATCACCTGGAAACCGACTGAAGGAGGAAGGATGCTCCGCTACGGCCTGATGCTTTCCATTCTTGCCCTCGGCGGCGCCGCGCGCGCCGATGTCGAGCCGGGCAGCTGGGAAGTGTCCGTCACGACTTCGGTGCCCGGCACGCCGGGCGAGATCGGGCCCGTCGTGCGCACGCGCTGCCTGAGCGCCGAGGACGCGCGCGATCCGAGCCGCGTGCTGGGACCGGGCGGCGGCTGCGAGTTCACCAACCGCCGCGATGACGGCAGCGTGTACACGTTCGCCATCGTCTGCGGCGGGCAGATGCCGATGCGCGGCGTGGGCAGCGTGCGCTATGGCGCCGCCTCGATGGAGGCCGATCTCGAGCTCTCGGGAGACGCCGGCGGACAGAGCTTCGCCACGCGCTCGCATGTGTCCGCGCGCCGCCTCGGACCCTGCAACTTATAATCAAAGGGCGCTATAATTCGCGCCCTCGGTTGGGGGTATAGCTCAGCTGGGAGAGCGCTTGCATGGCATGCAAGAGGTCACCGGTTCGATCCCGGTTACCTCCACCAACTCCGAATCGCCGCAGTAGAAGTCCCCATCGTCTAGAGGCCTAGGACATCGCCCTTTCACGGCGGTAACCGGGGTTCGAATCCCCGTGGGGACGCCATTCAGCTGAAGGACTTAATGAGAGCAGGCCCTGATGCGGGCGGCTCGTGTCTGGGCTATGTCAAGAATGCCTTGCACGATTCCCAGACGCCGGCATCCGTTTAAGTCGCGAATTACCCCAAAGGCGAGGCCTCGCCGACAGAGACGTCTTGGCAAGAACCCCCCGGCATCCTGATTCGGAAGGGAAAACTGGCCGCGGCCTACTGATGCCGGGTTAGTGCGTCGGCGAACCCTACCTAACGACGGCTTTCGCAAAGCTCAGTTCGTGGCCGTCCGGGTCGCCTCGCCCCAAAACCCACTGCGCAGTCTCCACAACGAGCCTGAGCTTTCGTTCCTGTATTGGATACAGAACGGTCCGTTCGTCCGGACGATTGCACCATCGGAAAGCGTTTGTCGCCTTCAAGCAATCTTATGCAGCGCCGAGCCTTTGTGCATGGCGATATGCTCGGTTTTGTCGCTCTTAATCTCGTATTGCGGATCATCCTTGCTGGCGTGATGCGTATACCCTTTGTAGTCGGAATCTTTCGTGTGAACCTTGATGATCTTGCCACTTACGTATCCGGCCTCCGAATTCCAGCGCACATGATCGCCGACCTTGAATTTTCTCTTCACGGTTTTCCCAATCTATGGGGAGAGCGGACGCGTTGCGGCCCGACGATCGACCCGGGAGCCGCGAGTACATTTCCGAGCATGCAGAAGTAGAGCATTCCGCGCAGCGGCGCAAAGCGCTCTGCGAACTGTACAGCGGTCGGCGGCTCGATGACGCGCCCGAGGATGCGGCCGAGCGCGCGCGTGGCGCCCACGTCCCCCGAGGGGAAGATATCGAGGCGACCAAGCCCCCGCAGCAGCACATAGTCGGCGGTCCACGGCCCGATTCCGGGAAGCTCGAGCAGCCGCGCCCTCGCTTGCACGTCCGGCAGCAGGTCCAATTCATGCTCGAAACGCTCGAGGGGCAGCCGTGCCAGGTCGCGCAGCTCCGCCGCTCGACGGGCCGAGAGGCCCGTCTGCCTCAGCGCGGAAAGCGGCGCGCGGGCAACTAGAACAGGGTCCGGCGGGCCGAAGCGTGTACCATCTGGCGTCCGAGCGCCAAAGCGCTCTGCCAGATGGCCGAGACGGGTCATGCCGGCAGCAAGCGAGAGCTGCTGGCAGTAGATGCCGTTCGCCAACGCTTCGAATAACGTTGGGAAACGCTGCGGCCTAAGCCCTGCGCAGCGGCGAGCAAGTTCAGCGAAGCCACGCTCGCGCCGCGCACGGCGCCAAAATGGCGCTAGATCGAGCTTGAGCGAGAACAGCCGCGTGACGAGCCCTTCGATGGCCTTCCGATCCCCGGCACCATTCAGAGCAGCGTCAAAAACGAGCGTTGCTCCTTGCTGCCTACCTCTCAGGAGCGCGGATTGGTGGGAGAGAACTACCACGCGTGTCCAGCTCCCATCTTCATCCACGCGATCGATCAGGTTTCGGGGCGAGCGGCGCAGCACACGCGCTGTAAGCCCGAAGTTGAGAGAAAACGCTGGGTTAAAGGTGATGCGCAAATGCGATTGCCATGGCTTCACATAGCCGCGGCGGCCTGGGCGGACTGTTCCTCGGCATCGAAACCCAACGCGTGCTGGCGCACTCGAAAATCCCGGTTCTTGTCATTCGCTAGGGCTGCGACTTCGAGGACCTTCTCGCAGTGGCGAGCGCGCCCAATATCTCCTGTCTGTTTCTGACGATCCCGAAGGCGAGCTCAACATAGACCTTGGTGCCGTCCTTGTGTGTGGCGCGCGTAAGCATCGCCTTTCCGTCCGGCTGGTCTCGCCCATTGCGATCGCTGATGATAACCCTGCCAATGCGCGGCGCGCAGATGCTGCGGAATGATGAGATCCAGGCTCCCGCCGATCGCCTCGCTTGCCGGGTATCCGAAGATCACCAGCCGTTTCCATGCCAGTTCCGGGCCTCGCTCGCTGTGAAATCCCATAGGCGCACATAACGCCTGAAACGCAAGCCGGCTGTCGTGCATCCAATCAGTCAGCTGTCCCCGGTCCAGCACGGGATAGTGCCGCGCCTATAGTTGATCAGCCCGTCGGTCTGCAACTTGCCCGCGGCCTCCGTCACACCGACGGCCGCAAGCCACGCTTCGCCCTGTCCACGAGATACTCGCGTAGGACCACGGCGCCGTTGTGAACGGTGTCGTGAGCGCTGTAGAGCAGGGTCACGGTACCGGGTGTTGCTGCTTCGAGGATCGGCTTCCAGACGCCAGGATTCGCGTTCAGCTCGGCACGGTATCGCCGCCGGAACTCGTCCCAGCGCTCCGGCTGGTGACCGAACCACTTGCGCAACTGCGTGCTCGGAGCTACTTCCTTCATCCAGGCGTCGGCGGCGAGCGACTCCTTCTTCATGCCTCGAGGCCGGAGGCGCTCTACCAGGATCCGGCGCCCGTCGACCCGCGCGGGAGCGTCGTAGGTGCGCTCGATCCGGATCACGGCGCGAGTCTCGCTTCGAGCGTGATCTCGGTGCCGGCGAGAGCCTGCGACACGGTCTATTTCGTCCCTGCGCCGCCCGGACCTTGCGAACCGCTCGGCTCACCACCCGTGACGTCGGTGCTTTGGCGCTCCTGGGTGGCCGTGCCGGGCCGGGTGCTCTCGCCGGGAGCTGTCGTCGGCGGCTTTTGTACGCGGGCCACTGCGGGCGAAGGCGGGGATTGGCTAGCGTAGTACGCGGCAAGCGCCTTGATGTCCGCGCTGCCCAGGTTCCTGGCGATCTGGTTCATCTGCTGGCTGGGATCGGTCCTGCGGCTGCCGGATTTCCACTCGCCGAGCGCCGTTTCCAGGTAGCGGCGATCGAGACCTGCAAGGTAAGGATTGACGTTTCCGAAACCCGTGCCGCCCGGGCCGTGGCAGTTCTCGCAGCCTTGAACATTGAGGCTGCCATCGCCGCGCGTGGCGAGCGTGCGGCCGCGCGCGCTGGCGGAGGCAGGCGCCTTGGCTTTGGCGGCGGGCGCACGCAATTTCGCGTAGTAGCCGGAGAGCTCGCTGCGCTGCTCGGCAGTGAGCTGCTTCGCGATCGGCGTCATGACCTGATTGCCGCGGCGGCCGTCGGCGTAAGCGGCGAGCTGGCGCTCGAGATAGGCTTGCGGCTGTCCGGCGATGCGGGGCGCTCCGTTCGACGCGTTGCCTTCACCCTGCGCGCCGTGACAGGCGGCGCAGGTCTGCACGCCGGAGGGCTGTGCGATAGCGCCGAACGGCAAAAGAAGCACGAAAAGCAGGCGCCTCATGACACCAGCGGCCCGGGCGACTTGACGTATTTGCTGACGATCGCATCTGCCGCCCAGTAGGCAAGCGCGCCGACGGTGCAGGTGGGATTGTACGAGGCGTTCTGCGGGTAGCAGGAGGCGCCGACGACGAAGACGTTCGGCACATCCCAGCTCTGGCAGTAGCGGTTCAGCACGCTCGTTGAGCGTTCGGCGCCCATGATGGTGCCTCCGGTGTTATGCGTTGATTGGTACTGCGTGCTCGTATAGGGACGCTTGCGCGGCGAAGCGCTGGTCTGCCTGGCGCCCATTGCCTTCGCGATCTCGGCCGCGCGCTCGGTGACGAAGGCCGACAGCTTGATGTCGTTCTCCGGAAAGTCGAAGGTCATACGCATCAGCGGCTGGCCCCACGCGTCCTTGTACGTAGGATCGAGGTCGAGGTAGTTGTAGCGCGTCGCGATGGAGCTGCCATGCGTGCTCACCACGGTAGTGTGGTTGTAATGGCGCACCACCGCTTTCTTCCACTCGGACCCCCAGGACGGCGTGCCCGGCGGCGTCGGGTGGAATTCGATCGGCCGGCCGTGGCTGATCACCTCGCCGATGTAGGCGCCACCGAGGAAGCCGAGCTTGCCGTGGTCGAAATTGTCGGAAACGAAATCGGCGATCAGCGTGCCGCTCGCGCCCGAACGCATGAAGGGGTTGATATTCGTGTTCTGGTCATAGAAGACGTTGACGCCGCTGGTGGTCTGATAGGTGTAGTTGCGGCCGACGACGCCCTTGCCGCTCGCCGGGTCGTACCGCGCGCCGATCCTCGAGAGCAGCAGCATGCGCACGTTGTTGAGGGCGAACAGGCCCACGACCACGAGCTTCGCCGGCTGCTCGAACTCGCGCCCCTGGCCGTCGATATAGGTGACGCCGGTCGCATTGCGCCCCAAGCGGTCGAGATTGATGCGCTGGACCTGGCAATGGGTGCGCAGCTTGAACTTCGGGTCCTTGAGGAGCACCGGCAGCACCACCGTCTGCGGCGACGCCTTCGCGAAATGCTCGCAGCCGTAGCGCTCGCAGTAGCCGCAGAACATGCAGGTGTTGAGCGTCAGCCCCTCGGGATTCGTGTAGGGCTCGCTCAGGTTCGACGACGGCTGCGGGAAGGGGTGATAGCCCAGGCCCTCCGCCGCCTTGCGGAACAGCGCCGAGCCGTAGGGCTCCTTCATCGGCCTGGTCGGATATTCGCGGGCGCGTGGCTCTTCCAGCACGTTGCCGCCCGGAATCTTCTTTCCCTGCAGGTTGCCGGCCTTGCCGGACACGCCGAGGAGGTACTCGAAGCGGTCGTAGTACGGCTCGAAATCGGCGTAGCTCACGCCCCAGTCCTGGAACGTGTATTCGGGGCCGAGGAAGTCCTTGCCGTAGCGCTCCGTAGCGAGCGTGCGCATGCGGAAGTCGGCGTCGTGGAAGCGGTAGGTCTGTCCGTTCCAGTGCACCGCCGAGCCGCCGAGCCCGGTCCCGGGCAGAAAGCCCTGGATGCGCCGCATCGGCAGCGCAGTCTCGCTCGCCGAGTTGCGGAAGGTGTAAGTCTCCTTTGCCGCGTCCATCATGAGCGACTTGCGGATCGAATAGCGCAGTTCGTCATGCATCGCGGGCCCTTGAAAATCAGGCACCGTATAGCGCGGCTCGCCGCGCTCCAGACCCACGACCTCGAGCCCGGCTTTTGTCAGCTCGCGGCCGACGATCGATCCGACGAGGCCCACGCCGAGCATGACGACGTCGGTTTCCTTGAGGCGCGTTGCCATGGCTATTTCCCTTTGCGCAGGATGTGGACGTGAATTCGACCATTCGCATCCTGCGCCAGGCTGGTCGGCGGCGCGGTGTAGGCGACGTTGTGCTTGTCGACGTATTCGTAGAAGTCGGCATACGCACCAGGGAAGCCGATCATCTTCCATGCCACCATTTCGCGGTTGCCCCCGTAGGCAGGGTCGGCGAAGAAGCCCTCGATCGTGACATCGAGCAGCGACGCGAAAAAGACATTCGAGGGCACCCCGCCCAAGTCGTCCTTTCCTTTCTGCAGCGAATCAAGAAACACATCCTGTTCCTTGGGCGGAAGCTTCGCGAACCCTGCGGCTTTCTGGTTGATCGCGCGCATGGCGGTACGAAAGAGCTCGGCCGGCGTGAACGGAAGCTGGTAGCCCTGCGTCGGCGCGCCCTGCTGCCAGGGACCGCTGCGGTAGAGGCGCTCGCCCGCGCCCCATGCGCCGCCGAGTTGTTTGTCGATATAGTTGGGCACGCCGGCTTCCAGCGCGCCCGGGCCGGTCTCATCGCGCGGGATCAGGCGCGCGACGGCCGCTTCGATGAAAGCCGCTTCGGCCGGATTGAAAAAAACGTGGGCCTGTGCCGGCGCAGCGCGCTGCTGGGCTACCGTTGATCCAAGTGGCAGCACGGTGGCGACACCGGCGGCGCCGGCCGCCTGGAATAGACGGCGGCGGGCGGGGTTGCGCGGGAAGGATTCGTCATGCGTAGTCACGGCCGCACCTGTAAGAAATGTAAGAAAAATACAATCTGCGGTTGATATTCCAACCGCGCCGGAAAGTCTCTTCTACACCGCACATTGGCGCGCTAGCGGATGACGAGGACCGGGATCCGGGAGTGCGCGAGGACACGTTGCGTCTCGCTGCCGAGAAACAACCCGCCGAGGCCGCTGCGGCCGTGGGATGCCATGACAATCGCATCGCACTTGCGCGCGCGTGCCGCCTTGAGAATGCCTTCCCAGGGCTTCGCATTCACGGCAAGCAGCGTGGAGCAGTCCACGCCTGCCCGTTTGGCCTCGACCGCGACCGGCGCGAACGCCTTCTGCGCCACCTCCTCGGAGAAGCGTTTGTGCTCCCTGGGCGAGGGTCCCGCGTAGTAGACCGCCGCCTCGCCATAGAGAGTGGATGCGTAGGGCATGGCGACGTACACCACGGTAACTTTCGCTCTGAGCGCCTTGGCGAGCTTCACTCCCGCCTTTGCGCCTCTCGTCGAGAGCGGCGAAGCGTCGGTCGGAAGCAGGATGTGCGCGTATAGGGGTTTCATGGAGCGCGCACCTTTCCTTTCTGAAGTATTTCGGTAATGGCGGGAAATGCCTTGCGTGCCGCTTCCGGGACCGGCTTCCAGCGCTCATTCGGCGCGTAGCCGAAGGGTTTCGTCCCGGGGCCGTCGCCCGGCTTCCCCACCACGATGCGCCCCACCATGCCAGCCATTTCGTGCGGCTTGCAGAAGTAGTCGTAAACACCGGACAACGTGAATACGTGCTCGAAGCTCGCACCCTGCTTGGGAGCCTGCGTCAGCAGGATGTCTGAATCCCAGGGGTGTGCGGACTGCGGGATGCGCAGCTCATGATTGTCGTTTTTCGGGTGATAGGCGGTGACCGAGTGAAAGCCGCTGATCTGGACCCAGCGCACCGTATCCCCCGGGGCGATATGCACCCCGGCCGGGTCGAAATAGGTCTTGCCGTCGGCCGTCTGGAGCAGCCTGATTTCCACGGTCTCGGCCAGCGCCGGCGCAGCCGGAACGAGCATGGCCGCGCCGGCTAGGCACGCCGCAAGAAGGACCTTCGCGCCAGCGTCGAGCACGGCGCTACTGCATCTCTTTCTTTACGGCGGCCGGGCTGATCAGCCACTGGGTGATGTGATAGTGCGGCTCCTCGACGCCAGGGTGCCCCGGATTGAACTGAATGGCAGTATGGTCCACTTTCAGGCCCTTCGCGGCGCCGCCGACGGCGTCGAAATTCTTGTGGGCCTCCAGATCCTTCATCGGGACCATGTAGATGATGTTGACCAGTTTGCCTTTGCGGCTGTAGCCGAGGAACGGCCCGACCGGCAGCGTCGCTGGATCGACGTAGAGCGTTCCCATTCCGGGAAGGAAATCCGGAAGCTTCACGAGTGTGCTGACTTTCTTGAATTTAGCGGGTGGGGAAGTGGTGATGTCCGCGGCGCCGGCCGCAGGCACGAGCATAGTTCCGGGTACGAGGAATGCGAGCGCCGTTATCGCCACCCTGCCCCAAGCGAAGCCGCGGTTTTCGAATCGTGTCATGTCATATCTCCGTGATGTGAACAGATAAAGAAACAGCTGTCGATGCTTGCACTGCGGTATTGGATGACCTGAGGTGTCGCCGCGTTCCCGCGCGCGGATGATTCGAGATTGTCCTGTTCAGCGACCGAGAGCCCAGCGGAGGACATACACCACGACTGCCAGAGAGGTGAAGCCGGCGAGCCATAAACCAACAAACCACGCCGCGCGCTTCAGCGGTAACCCCCGGTCGCGCCTACTTTGCCGCGAAATACCCAGTAGGCGTGGATGGTGTAGAGCAGGATTAGCGGAAGCAGCACCGCCGCGCCGACCAAGGTGAAGGACAGGCTGTCGTCCGGCGCGGCGGCGCTCCAGATCGTGACCGAAGACGGCACGATGTACGGAAAAAAGCTGATCACCAATCCGACAAACGAAAGAATGAACAGCCCGAGCGATGCCAGGAATGGCATCAGCTGCCGCTTCGCCGAAAGACCCCGGTACAGCGCGAGAGCGCACAGTGCAACCAGCAGCGGCACGGGTATGACGTAAAGCACTTGCGGCCAGCCGAACCAACGCGCCATGTAGTTCGCGTTCAAAAACGGTGTCCACAAACTGACAATGCCGATCAGCGCCAGGGTTCCGCCCCCCGCGATCCAGGCAAACCGGTACGCGGCGCGCTGCAATTCGCCTTCGGTCTTGTAAATCAGCCACGTTGCTCCCAGCAGCGCATAGCCGACCACGAGCGCGGCCCCGGTCAGCACGCTGAACGGCGTAAGCCAATCCCACCAGCCGCCCGCGTAGGCTCGGTTCGCGACAGGGATGCCTTGCACCAAGGCGCCCAACGCGATGCCCTGCGCGAAGGTCGCGAGAATCGAGCCTCCAGCAAAGGAGCCGTCCCATAGGAACTTGCCGCGCCGCGTTTTCCAGCGGTACTCGAAGGCGACGCCGCGGAAGATCAAGGCCAACAACATGACGGTGATGGGTGCGTACAGCGCCGGCATAATGACCGCATACGCCAGCGGGAAAACCGCAAACAGACCGCCACCGCCCAATACCAACCAAGTCTGGTTGCCGTCCCACACGGGCGCCACCGAATTCATCATCTGGTCGCGGGCGGTCTCGGTCCTGACGAAGGGAAACAGTATTCCGATGCCCAGGTCGAAGCCGTCGAGAATCACGTAGACGAGCACCGAAAAGGCGAGCAGGCCGGCCCAGATCAGCGGAAGATCCAGCGTCAAGTGGCCGCTCCTCTCTTTGCCCGGCTCAACACGGGACCGGGCATGAGCCCGGCGGCTTGAATCGGCTCATCGGCCGGCAAGCCCGGCTCCGCAGGTTCGGGCGGCCTGCGCATCAGCCGCAGGATGTAGAAGGTGCCCGCCCCAAAAATCGCGAAATACACGACGATGAAGGTCGCCAGTGAGGCGCCGACGGCCGCAGCGTCGATCGCAGAGACGGACTCGGCGGTCGTCATCAAGCCATAGACGGTGTACGGTTGACGGCCGATCTCGGTGGTAAACCAGCCGGCGAGCAGCGCAGCGAACCCACTGGGTCCCATCAATACGGCGGCGCGGTGCATCCAGGGTGAGTCATACAGCCGGCGCTGGTACCGCAGAAACAGGCTCCATGCTCCGATGCCAAGCATCGCGAAGCCGATGGCCATCATGATACGGAAGCTCCAGAACACGATGCCCACGGGGGGCCGTTCGTGTTTCGGCCACTCCTTCAGGCCCCGGACCACGCCATTCGGATCATGGGTCAGGATCAGGCTGCCAAGCTTCGGGACGCTGATCGCGTATCCGATGCGCTCCTCGCTGGCATTCGGGATGCCGAACAGAATCAGCGGTGCGCCTGCCCGAGTCTCGAAATGGCCTTCCATGGCCGCGATCTTGGCGGGCTGGTGCTCGAGGGTGTTCAGGCCATGCAAGTCGCCCGCCAGAATCTGGAGCGGTGCCACCGCCGTGGCCATCCACATCGCCATCGAGAACATCGTGCGGTCTGCGGAGTTGTCTTGCCGAACCGCACGGCCTTTCAGCAAGTGATGTGCGCCGACCGCACCTACCACGAACGCCGTCGTCAGATAGGAGGCGAGCACCATGTGCACCAGCCGGTACGGAAACGAAGGGTTGAAGATGACCGCCCACCAGTTGGTGACGATGAACTGTCCGGCGTCGTTGAGCGCGTAGCCGGCAGGCGTGTGCATCCAGCTGTTGGCTGCGAGAATCCAGAACGCTGATAGCAGCGTCCCCAATGCGACCATCAGGGTGGCGAAAAAATGAAGCTTGGGGCCGACCCGCTCCCGGCCGAACAGCATGATGCCGAGAAAGCCGGCTTCGAGAAAAAAGGCCGCCAGCACCTCGTAGGCCATGAGCGGCCCCAATACCGGCCCGGTGCGGTCGGAAAAGACGCTCCAGTTGGTGCCGAACTGGTAAGTCATCACGACGCCGGAAACCACGCCCATGCCAAAGGCCACGGCGAAGATCTTCTTCCAGTAGTCGAACAGGTTCAGGAACACGCCCCGGCCGGAAAGCAGCCACAGGCCGTTCAGTACCGCGAGGTAGCTCGCCAGCCCGATCGAGAAGGCCGGGAAAATGATGTGAGCGCTGAGGGTGAACGCAAACTGGACGCGCGCCAGCAACAGGGCGTCTAACGACTCCATCGCGCTACTTGATTGTCGGTGGTGGCACGAGGCTTGCGGTGCGGGTACATCGACAGGAGCCAAGCATGCGCATGATCTCTCTCCTGGTGCTCGGGTCCGCGCTCGCCTTCGGGCTTGCGGCCTGCGACCGGTCCACCGAACCGAAAGCGTCCTCGCCGTCGAGCGCCGCAACGACGCAACCCGTCCCGCAGCGACCCGCGGAGACGAAGCCGGCGCCGAACGCCTCCAGCGGGTCGTCCGGCGCCAACCACGCCGAGCCGGTTTCGCCCAAGCAGGAGCCAACCCGGAGACAAGAACAGACCGAGATGCCCATGCCGGGGCAGGCAGACGACCACTCGACCCCCGCGCGCGACCCTAAGAAACCATCTGGCGGTTGATATCGCTATTTGACCTGCGCCGCGTATCTGCTGGCGATCTCGCCCATTTTCTGCATCATTTCGCCCCACATCTGCAGCTGAAGCTTCTCGTTGCCGGGTGGAAGCTGCGGCATCGCAGTACTCGACATCTGGCTACCCGTCATCCCGCCGCCCATCATTGGGCAACCACTGCCCATCATGCCGTGCATGCCGGGCATTCCCTGCATTCCTTGCATTGCCGCGGGCTTGTCACCGTCTGCGGCAAGGCTCCACGCGCCAAAAGTTACTGCTGCTACGATCATTGCCGCAGCAATAATTTTTCTCATGATTTCTGCTTCCTTCATAGTGGAGCGTTCGGCGCCGACTTCTGTTTCGCGGTAGCGTCGCTGCTCGATGGCGACGACCTGTTCTTCTTGTAGTTGGCGACGGCCTTGTCCTGTGCGTTGGCGAGCTCCTTGGCCGCCTTCGCCTTCGCGGCGGCGTCCTTTCCCGCCTTCGCTACGGCGGCCGATCTTTCCTCGGGGGTAGGTGAAGGCAGCTTGGCGTAGGAGGCGGCGACGGCACCGATCAGCAGCCCCCCCGCCAGCGTCGCGAGGATCTTTTTCATGCCTTCTCCTCCATATGAGGGGCACCGGCGGGTACCGCGCCGCCCGCGCGCGCGCGCTTGCCGGATTTGATGTCGTTGTACCAGTACTCGTGGTGCTCCTTCGCCCACGCCTCGTCGACGTAGCCGCTGCGCATCGCCTGGTAGGAGCCTTCCAGGCCAATCGTTCCCAGGTAAATGTGACCGAGCGCGATTGCGATGTACAGAAGCGCCGCCGAGGCGTGCCAGTTCCAAGCGTCCTGCATCACGGCGCGCGTCTGGTCGAAGTTCGGGAAGAGGAGGACCACGCCAGTCCAACTGACCACAATGGACAGGCCCACCACGCCGAACCAGAACCAGCCTTTTTCCCCGGCGTTGAAACGACCAGTCGAGACATGCTCGCTGTGCGCCATGACCGCCCAGGCCCGCGCGAACCATCGCAGGTCGTACAGGCGAGGAAAGTTGTCCTTGATGAAGAGCAGGATCATCGCGATCACGGATACGATGAAAAGCGGGGCAATGAAGTTGTGCAGGTTCTTGGCGGCTACGGCGAGCCAGGCAAACAAGGTGTAACCGATGACCGGCAGCAGCACGTGCTTGCCGAACAGCATGGTCAGCCCCGAGAGGCCCAGCACGCAGAAGCTTATGGCGGTGGACCAGTGCACCACTTGCTCGATGGTGCCGAACCGGTGGATCAGGCGGCCGGTGGGCTTTTCGTGCACCTTGACCGGGCCTTTCCAGAAGTAGAACGCCAGGATGGCGATAAGGGTCAGCGCGACCAGCCCGCCGCCGTAAAACGTGACCGGGCCGTTGCGGAACAGGCGCCATGCATCGCCCGCGGTACTGATGTTCTTCTGTCCCGGAAAACGCGCCGGGGGCTGGATCAGCACTTCGGTTTCGCGTCCTTGAACGGTGGTGAAGTTCGGCACGCCCGACTGCACATTGCGCCATACCGGAGCGTTGTTGCCCGGCTGCGTGACCTCGCGCTGCTGCTGCGCCTGTATCTCCTCCTGGCGGGATTGCGTCTGCGGCTGGTACTCCGGCGGTTGCGCGGGTGACTGTGCCAAGACGACGGTCGACGACAGCAATGTGACTGTCAGACTCAGCCTAATGAGAAGTTTCATGATTACTGGTCGATGCGCTTATATTCGTGTTGAGTCAATTGCCGCGCCTTGATATCGGTTTCCCAGCTTGCGCGGTCGCCCTTCGTCCATTTGCCGCCACGGTACTCGGCCGCGAGCGGCTCGTTGTTCCAAGGCTGGCTGTCGGGCTTGCCCTGGTAGGAGCGTTTGCCCTCGGCAATCTCCTCGCGGTTGCCGCAGGCCGCTATGCTCACTGCGGCGGCCACCACTAACAGGAGCGTTTTCATGACTTACGAGCCGGCTGCTGTTGCGGCGGCGTCGGGCCCGGCTTCCCGGGACCGTAAGCCGTACCCCAGCCCCACACTTCAGAGCCCTTGCCGCGACGCACCACGCGGTCGCGATAGATATCGGCGATCACGTCGCCATCGCCGCCGAGCAGCGCCTTGGTCGAGCACATCTCGGCGCACGCCGGCAGCTTGCCCTCGGACAGGCGGTTGCGGCCGTATTTCTTGAACTCGGCCTCGCTCTGGTCCTTCTCGGGACCGCCAGCGCAGAACGTGCACTTGTCCATCTTGCCGCGCAGGCCGAAAGCGCCGGCCTGCGGGAACTGCGGCGCGCCGAACGGGCAGGCGTAGAAGCAGTAGCCGCAGCCGATGCACAGGTCCTTGTCGTGCAGCACGACGCCGTCGTCGGTGCGGTAGAAACAGTCGACCGGGCAGACCGCCATGCAGGGCGCGTCGGAGCAGTGCATGCAGGCGACCGAGATCGACTTCTCGGCGCCGACGATGCCGTCGTTGATGGTCACCACGCGGCGGCGGTTCACGCCCCACGGCACCTCGTTCTCCTGCTTGCAGGCAGTGACGCAGCCGTTGCACTCGATGCAGCGCTCGGCGTCGCACAGGAATTTCATTCTCGCCATGGCTCTTTCTCCTTAAGCCTGAAACTTCGCCACTTGGCAAAGCGTGGTCTTGGTTTCCTGCATCAGCGTCACCCGGTCATAGCCATAAGTTGTCGCGGTGTTGACCGCCTCGCCGCGGACAAACGGCGCGGCGCCCTCCGGGTAGTAGGGCAGCATGTCCTGCCCCTCCCACCAGCCCGCGAAGTGGAACGGGATGAAGCAGGTGTCGGGGCCGACGCGCTCGGTGACCTGCGCCTTGACCTTGAGCTTCGCGCCCGAGGGGGTGCTGACCCAGACGTATTCATCGTTCCGGATTCCGCGGTCGGCGGCCGTCTTGGGATTGATCTCGACGAAGTTGCTCTGCTGCAGCTCGGCGAGCCACGGATTGGAGCGGGTTTCGTCTCCCCCACCCTCGTATTCGACCAGCCGCCCGCTGGTAAGGATCAGCGGGTACTTCTCGTACGCCTTGTCGGCGATCGCCTTCTGCTGCACGGTCTTGAACAACGTCGGCAGCCGCCACAGCGTCTTGACGTCGTCGTGGGTCGGCCACTTCGCCACCATGTCTGGCTTGGGTGAGTACAGCGGCTCGCGGTGCAGCGGCACGCCGTCGGGGAAGTTCCAGACGACGGCGCGCGCCCTGGCGTTGCCGAAGGGCGAGCAGCCGTGTTTCATCGACACGCGCTGGATGCCGCCGGAGAGGTCGGTCTTCCAGTTCTTCCCCTCGGCCTCCTTCTTCTCCTCGGCCGTGAGCTCATCCCACCAGCCGAGCTTCTTCAGGAGCACGTGATCGAACTCCGGGTAGCCGGTCGTGATCTCGGAGCCCTTCGAATACACGCCGTCCGCGGCGAGCAGGTTCACGCCGTCCTTCTCGACGCCGAAGTTCGCGCGGAAGGTGTTGCCACCGTCCATGACGTGGCGCGTCGTGTCGTACAGGTTCGGCGAGCCCGGATGCTTGATCGCGGCCGTGCCGTAGCAGGGCCAGGGGAGGCCGAAATAGTCGCCGGTCAGGTCATAGCCAGTCTTGGCGTCCCTGCCGCCTTTCGCCTTCAGCGTCTTCACGTCGAAAACATGCATGTTGCGCATGTGCGCTTGCAACCGCTCCGGCGATTGGCCGGTGTAGCCGATGGTCCAGCAGCCGGCGTTGAACTCGCGCGTGATGTCCTCGATGTCGGGCTCTTCCATGCCGCCCTTGGCCTTCGCCAGCTTGATGTTCTGCCTGCCGTCCCTCTTGCCGAGAAGCTGATCGGCGAAGCCGAGCTTTTGCGCGAGCTGATACATGATCATTTGATCGGTGCGCGACTCGAACAGCGGGTCGATCACCTTCTCGCGCCATTGCAGCGAGCGGTTCGATGCGGTGACGCTGCCCGGTCCTTCGAGCTGGGTCGCCGCCGGCAGCAGGTAGGCGCCGTCCTTGCGCACCATCGCGAACATCGCCGCGGTGGCCGAGGGGTACGGATCGATGACCACCATCAGGTCGAGCTTTTTCATCGCTTCGACCATTTCCAGGCCGCGACTCTGCGAATTGGGCGCGTGACCCCAGTAGATCACCGCGCGCAGATTCGGCCCTTGATCGATGTTCTCGTTCTTCTCGGTTACGGCATCGATCCAGCGCGATACGGTGATCCCGGGCTTGTACATCGTGCCTTCCGGGAACTGCGATTCGAGCCATTTCAAGTCGACGTTCCACACACGCGCCCAGTGCGCGTACGCACCCGGCGCCACACCGTAATAGCCTGGCAGCGAATCCGGGTTCGGGCCGATGTCGGTCGCGCCCTGCACGTTGTCGTGACCGCGGTAAATGTTGCAGCCGCCGCCCGGCTTGCCGACGTTGCCCAATGCGAGCATGAGGACAGCGTTCGCACGCACCCCGGCGTTGCCATTGGAGTGCTGTGTCTGTCCCATCGACCAGATGATCATGCCCGGCCGGTTGTCGGCGAGAATCTTCGCAACGTCGTACATCTCCTGCTCGGACACGCCAGTGACTTCTTGCACCGCGGCCGGCGTGTACTTGGCCATGACTTCTTCCCTGACCTTGTCCATGCCGTAGACGCGCTCATTGATGTACTTCTTGTCCTCCCAGCCGTTCTTGAACACGTGGTAAAGCAGGCCGAAGAGAAACGCGACGTCGGTTCCGGAACGCACGCGCACGTACTTGTCCGCCTTGGCGGCAGTGCGCGTGAAGCGCGGGTCGGCGACGATGATCTTGCAGCCGTTCTCCTTGGCGTGCAGCGTGTGCAGCATCGAAACCGGGTGCGCCTCGGCCGCGTTCGAACCGAAGAAGAGCAGCGACTTCGAATGCATCTCGTCGTTGTAGGAATTGGTCATCGCGCCATAACCCCAGGTGTTCGCGATACCCGCAACCGTGGTCGAGTGGCAAATACGCGCCTGGTGGTCGGTATTGTTCGTGCCGAAGAGGCGCACAAATTTGCATAGCAGGTAGGACTGCTCGTTGTTGTGCTTAGAGGAGCCGATCCAGAAGGTCGCGTCCGGCCCGCTCTCCTTTCTGATCTGCAGCAGCTTCGCCGAAATATCGTTGTAGGCTTCGTCCCAGGAGAGGCGTTTCCATTTACCGCCCTCGAGCTTCATCGGGCTTTTGAGGCGGTGCGAATCATGCGTGATGCCGTGCTCCCGGATCGCGGCGCCCTTGGCGCAGTGCGCGCCAAGGTTGAACGGAGAGTCGAACACCGGCTCCTGGCGCACCCAGACGCCGTTCTCAACCACCGCGTCGATCGCGCACCCCACAGAACAGTGGGTGCAGACCGTGCGTTTAACCTCGACCTTGGCCGTCGCCGGGTCCTGGGCCGCCTCCGCCTTGCCGACGATGCTGAAGGGCAGCTGGGAGGCCAAGGCAGCCGCGCCCCCCGTCACCCCAGAGCGCTTGAGAAAGCCGCGGCGGTCCATCGTCTTCTGGGCAAGCACTCCTGAGAGTCCACGCGCAAGGCGCGACGGCTGCACTGCATCAGAGCTCGCTTTCCGGGTAAGCAACATGACGGGCCTCTCAGACCTTGGTTGTACGGTAGTAGTTGTTGACGTGTTCGGAGGCGTGATAGCCGCGGGTTGCTCGCTTCCCTTGACCTGACAATTGCGGCGATTGCGCCACATTTTTTGCCGCAATCGCCGCGGCGGTGGCGGCACCGCCGACGCCAACGGTCAACAGGAAATTGCGTCGGGAAAGTCGTTTCGTGCGCTCTGTCATGGCTTCAAGCTCCCGCTAAGGTCCTGGTTTGGAACAAGATCTGCGTCACAATGGTCTCGGGGCGAATCATTGGATGAAGCCGAACACGCCAGCGTTCCCACGCTCGCCTCCATATGCTCGGGCGGCTTTTTCTCATCCTCGGCCTTATTCTCGGTTTGAGGCCCGAACAATGTGGTCCTGGCGTGCTCCAACTGTGCCAGCATGCCGGGCGGAATCGGGTCTTCCTTGCTGTAGTCGTCGATATAGACGTCTAGACCATCCATGACGTTGAAGCGCGGATCGCTGAACAGCTTCTTCAAGGCTGCCCGTCGGATGCCCTGGTCGACCTTGGCGCGCATGAATGCTCCAAAATCCGACTCGAACTTCAGGCTGTCGACCGGCGGCAGCAAGGGGGCTGTTACACAAACCTTCCCCTTCTCGCCCGATTCGGGTTTGACCGACACTTGCCGCTTGAGACGCGACCAGCGGCGCAGGAAGTCTTGGTGGTCGGCCGCCATCAGCTGTGCCCGCGGTCCTTCGGTGAAAGAAAGGATTGCGGCCTCATCCGTTTCTTAGGCTCGGGCCGGTAGTGCTGTTCGACGAACGCGCGCACCCAGTCGCGCATCGCTGCCGGCATGGCAACCGCATCGACCTGCGCGCCGCCGTCCATCCAGCGGCTCGCCTCGTCGTAGCTTACGGTTACGTAGTGAGGCACCGCCCGGCTCTCTTCCATGCGCCACAGCACGAACACGTTGGGCGCCGCGGTCGACACGTTATGGAAATAGCCCTCAGCTTCGGAGCGCTGCAGCACGATGTCGAAGCCCGGGTACAGCCACTGCGTGGTGCCCGGCTCCTCAACGATCACACGGGGGTTGGCGTCGCCCTCGTAGCCGGCGAGCACGCCTAGCGGCTCCCACACCTCGCTTTGCCACCGATTGTTGATGGCGCGGCGCTGCATGATTACCGCGACCCGCTTTCTCGGTTTTTCCAGACCGGGACTCGCGAGGACTGTTACCCCATCCCTTGTCATGATTCCGGGGCTTCCCTTTGGGTGCGATAGGAACTGGCGAACCTCAGATTGCGCCCGAGCCTTCCTTGCTCCGGCGGGAGGGCGGCTCTGCCGCGCTCACCACATCGCCGCGGCCGAGATTCAGCTGGGAAGCCCGGCGGCACAATGCGCATGTTCTCAAATGCTTGCATGTCCCACTTGAGGAACCGGTAGCGCTCTCCGTTCCGGTGGAATTCCATCTCCATATTGAGGCGCAGCGCATCGCCCTGGCGGAAATGGTCGACTTGGCCTGAGCTCACATCGATCATTGCGCGGATAGGATGACAATGACGGGGCTTTCGTTCCCGCGGCGGTTTTGCCCCGGACATCGGTTTCCTGGCTCTTGACGATTGAGTCGCCAACTGTCAACGTCATGGATCCGGAGCCTGCGGTCGGCGCAGAGATCCGGACAAATTCGGACTTGGCGGCGGGGGAGCCCCTTGACCGATGCCGAGCTCATCGACAGGACTCGGGCGGGCGACATGCGCGCGCTCAAGGTGCTGATGCGCATGCACCACCGCATGCTCTACCGTACTGCGCATGCCATCTTGCGCGACGATGCGGAGGCGGAAGATGCCGTCCAAGAGACCTTTCTTCAGGCGTGGCGGGCGCTGGGCACGTTCCGCGGCGAGTCCAAACTCTCCACATGGCTTGTCCGGATCGCAGCGAACGAGGCGCTAATGCAGCGGCGCCGCAACGCGAAGGCGGCGGCACGAGTGGATGTGGAGCCGGATGATCTGGTGTCCGACGAAGCCGGGCCCGAAGGTGCCGCAGAGTACGGCGAGATGCGCCAGCTCCTCGAGACGCATATCGGCGCGCTGCCCGAAAGTTACCGGGCGGTTTCTGTAATGCGCGCAATCGAGGAGCTCAGCGTCGAGGATATCGCAACCGCGCTCGGTATTTCGGATGCCACGGTTCGCACGCGCTATTTTCGAGCCCGCGACCTGTTGCAGAAATCCTTGGCTGGCGACGTCGACAAGCGCTCGAGCCTGGACTCTCCGTTGCACATCACCGAAGTAGATCGTGCGCGCCTGATACAACTGAAGCCGCAGGCGGCATTACTGCGAAAGATCGACCGCCGCCTCGGTGATCTCGCCGAGGGCGGCGACTCTGGCGGATGTGGTTACGATGAACACGCAGGTTTTCTACACCGACGAGACCACCGGTGCGCTTCGGCACTTAAACCTCGTCTATCCACAGGAGGCCGGTGGCTGCCCTTGCTGCGTTTCTGTTCTGGCGCCAGTCGGGACGGCGTTGCTCGGCTTGTCGGTCGGGCAAGCCATCGAATAGGAATTCCCGGACGGCGCCCGCCGGCGCCTGCACGTAGACCAGGTGATTCACCACGACTGCCCGATCAACGAACGGACTACTGCACCGTCGCACGGCTAGCGCTGAGCAGTCGGGCGAGGACGGCGGCGATGTCGCGCGAGCGCACCGGCTTCTTCAGGATCTCGTTGACGCCCGCGGCGAGCGCCCGTTCAGTCATCATCGGCCCGATAAAGCCGCTCACCAGCACGATGGGCACATCGGGACGGCGTTGGCGCAGCGCCCGCGAGAGCTCTGTGCCCGTGAGCTCCGGCATGACCTCGTCGGCAATGACAGCGTCAATGCCTGCGGCTCGGCTTCGAACGCGGCGAGCGCCGCGCGGCCATCGCCGAAGACGAGCGGCTCGTAGCCCAGGCGCTTCAGCAGCTCGGCCAGGATGGCGACCAGCGCCTGCTCGTCGTCCACCACCATGACCCGCTCGCCGTTACCGCCCGCAATTGCATGCTCGCGTTCGTCGTCCGCCCTGGGCGGTGACTCCACGCGAGGCAGGTAGATCGTGAAACGGCTGCCGCGCCCGAGCGCGGTCTCCACATCGATGGCGCCGCCGGAATCGGTGACGATGCCGTAAACCAGCGCAAGGCCGAGGCCGGTGCCTTTGCCGATTTCCTTGGTGGTGAAGAACGGCTCGAAAATCCTGGCAAGCGTTGCCTGATCCATTCCGGCGCCGCTGTCCTCGATGGCGAGGCGTGCGTAAAGCCCGGCGTGCAGCGTGGTTTGAGCGAGCTTGCGCTCCTGCGCCACCTCCATTTCGTCCAGCGTCACGCGCAACAGCCCCGTCGCGCCCATCGCTTGAATGGCGTTTGCGCACAGGTTCATCAAGATCCGATGCAGCTGGATCGGATCCCCAACGACGTAGAGCGGCACGGCCGGAAGCTCCTCCTTCAGTCGGATACCTGGTGCAAGCGTGCCGCGCATCGCCTCCAGGGTTTCCGCGGCGATACGATCGAGCGCAACCGGAATGCGCTTGCCGCGCTGGCTGCGGCTGTAGGAGAGGATCTGTTCGACCAGGTCGCTGCCGCGCTGCGCTGCGGTAAGCACGTTCTGCGCATATCGCCTGAGCGCCGAGCCATGCTCGGTGCCCTCCACAAGCATCTCGGCGTAGCCCAGGATGCCGCCCAGGATGTTGTTGAAGTCATGCGCAATTCCGCCCGCGAGGCGGCCGACGGCCTCCATCTTCTCAGCCGTCCGCAGGCGTTGCTCCAGGCGCGCGCGCTCCGCGTCGGCGAGCTTGCGCTCCGTCATGTCGCGGAAATTCATAACCACGCCACCCACGCCGAGATCATGAAGCAGGTTGGTCATCGTGCTCTCGACCCAGCGCGAGGATCCGTCCTTGTGGAGCACCACCGTCTCGTGGGTAGTGATCTTGCCGGGTGAGCGCAATAGTTGGGCTCGATGCGCGAGCTGAGCGTCACGGTGGCTGGGATGGAGCAGCTCGGCCACTTCCCGGCCATGCAGCTCCTCGGCGGTGTAGCCCGTCACGTCCTCGAATGCAGGATTCGCGTACAGGATGCCACCGTCCGCCGGCTTCACCAGCAGCACGGCGTCCGAGCTGCGCTCGACCATGGCGCGGTAGCGTTCCTCGGCGCTCATCTCGTGTTTCAGTCTGGGAGTGCGTTGATTTGCAAGCCACCAGGATAAAGAGGCCAACAACCGCCGCGCGGATTGTTGGCCTCCTGGTGCGGCGCCGTTTCGTCTTCTATAGCGACTTTAAATACTCGACCAGCTCGCGTTTTTCCTGGTCGTTCAGCCCAAGCCGGAAGTTGCGGTCGTAGTGCTCGATCACGGCAGGTAAGGTGGCAAAGCGTCCATCGTGATAGAAGCCGCCCTTCTGGTGCGTCCACAGCCCTGCGAGCGGAGCGGTGCGGTACATAAGAGTTGGCGATCGGTCGGCCTGGAACGAATCGATCCCCATTTCGGCCGGGGTGTGCAGGTTGTGCCCCGGCTCGGTGAAGAGCGGCGGAACGTGGCAGGTGGCGCACTGCGCCCTTCCGTTGAAGACTTCTTTCCCGCGCGCGGCCGCTGCTTTGTCGAAGCTGTCCTTGGGCGGCGTCGGCGCCGGAATAGCGAGCTGATAGAAGTGCAGCGCAGCAAGCTTCGACGTGACCAGGTCGGGCGTGCCGCGCGTATTGAAGGAGCCGCTCCTCGCCGACACCGGGTACTGGTCCTTGTTGCCCAGGCGCGCGTCGAAGAATGTGCCCGAGCCGTGCTGCTGCGTCACCGCGACGTAGGCATTCCAGTACGTCACCGAGCCCGAGCCGGTCCACGTGTGCAGATTCACCCCGGCGAGACCGAACGCGGGTGGAATCAGCGTGCACGCCCGCCCTCCATTCGGGGCGAAGGCTTTGCCGTCCTTGTCGAGCCACGCGTCGTAGCAGCCAGGACCCCAGCTCGTGAGCACTTTCCTCACCGTGGCCTCGTCGACGCCGAGAAGATCGGTGAATGGCTTGAGGCTTGGAGCGAGCGAGACGATGACGCCGACATTCAGGTCCCGGTTCGACCAGCCGTCCAGCCGCTTGCCGATGCCGGGCGCGAAGGAATCATCCACCTTCGAGTGGCAGAAGGCGCATTGGGTGCCCAGCGACGTGATCCTGCCCGCGTCGTCGAACCTTCCGGTCAGCCCGACCACGGCGTTTAGCTTGAGCAGGGCGAGCGTCGTGGCGGGATCGTCGAGATTAACCTTGCCCGCTTTGAGCTGCGCCTTCAACTCGTCAGGCAGGGCATCCACGTCGACTTTAAGGCCGACTACCAGCGCGGTCTTCGGGCTGACTCCAGGTCCCACCCCGCCATTTTTGGCACCCGCAATGGCCCTATGCAGCTGCAGAGCGTCGCCAAAGAAGGCTTCCGAACCGTAGGTGTCGAAGCGGAAGATGTTCCTACCCCCTTCGAGCGTCCGTTCCGCGTGTGCTTTGATTTGTCGGTCATTCTCGGAGAGTCGTTTCCCGTGTCCCTCTGTGTCCCTCGATTCGTCCGCTTGAGCACTTCCTTGCTCGCCGATGCCCACTCCGAACCCGACAAGCATGGCAAGCGCGATGAGTGATACACCGACGACAGATGCAGCCGCTCTAGGTTTCATGTGGACCTCCTCCAACGTAGTGTCCTGGTTTGGAAACCAGATTTATCCCCAACCTATTGGATGATTCAAACCGCCGCGGCGTTCCCGCGGCGAACATTTCGAAGGCCGACCGCTCAAGCTCAAAGAAAGCCTTGGCGAAACCTGCGACGTGTTCGTAAAAAGTGCTGTTTCGCTGCCTGGCAATTGCATCGCACAGCGGCTGCGCTGCGGGCGCGATCCAGCGGCTGAAAAACTGGCTCTGCTGCGAAAGTTCGAGCTTTTGCGTTGTAATGAGATGTCGCATCGCGTCGCATAAAGCGGCGATGTGATCCTCCGGCTCATGGCTCGACTCGTGCCGCGCAAGGCCGAGCGCCGCGAGATCGGCGCGCAACGCCACCAGCGGCATCTCGTTGGAGCAGCGCAGCGTGTAGGCCGTGGTATAGAGAGTCACCGGCGCCTTGCCAGTGCCGATGAATGCGCTTTCGTACGCCTCGCGCACGGCTTCGATGTCAGCGACCGCGGCAGCCTTTGCCAGGGCTTGCCACGCATCGCCCATGACGCCCTCATCGGCGGCAAGCTCTTCCGCGGCGGCAAGCCCTTCGAGCAGTGCAGCGTCCGGCGGAGCGTAGAACAGTCGTGCGAGCAGCCCGTAGAAGTTCGCGCGCGCCATGTCCTCGGGCAACAGCGTCTCCACGAGTTTCAATCCTTCCATCATTTCGGATAGTCGAAGATCGTAGCTTCGGTCTTGTTCTCGACCATGTCGACTACCCGGCAGTCGCCGCACATCTGCAGTCGCCGCAGCGAGCCGGCGCCTGCGAACATTGAATGTCCGCTCAGCTTCCCGAGCATGTTGTCGACCATCTGCTTGGTGCCGAAGGGCTTCGCGCAGCGGATGCAATGAAACGGCTGCGCCTCGTTGAGCAGCGCAGGCTCTTTCGCCCGCGCTCCAAGCATCAGTCTCGGCACGAGCGTGATCGCATCTTCAGGGCAGGTCGCCGCGCACAGGCCGCACTGCACGCAGTTTCTCTCGATCAAGCGCAACGCCGGCGTTTCGGGTGAATCCAGCAACGCGGCTTCTGGACACGCGCCGATACAAGCTTTGCACAGCGTGCATGACTGCTTGTCCACCACGATGGCACCGAATGGCGCCCCCATCGGCAGCTCGATCTGTTCAACTGATTTGTTCTTTGCCAGATGATCGAATGCGAAGTCGAGAGTGGTGCGCTTCTCCGGCGAAAGGTTGAAGCTCGCCGGCTTGTCCACAGTCGCTGCAGGCTCCAGCCGCCAGAGATGATGTTCGATCTCCTGCGGCGTGTTCGCCTGGATGAGCTCGAAATGCACGCCGGCATAGCCAAGCGCCTGCAGGATGGTCTCGCCGAGCGCCATCTGTTCGCGCAGCGCGGCGGCGTATCCGCCGGGCTCATCGGTGCCGACGACGACGACCTGGCTCGCGCCATAGCACACCGCACCGAGCAGCGTGTCCAGGCCGATGGAGGCGATATGGAAACACTCGAGCGGGATGGCACGCGCGGGCAAGCCCCGGCCGCCGCGAATGGCGCGGCGTCCGACGCCCTGAAGCAGCGCAGCGCCCGCCCCGACACTATGGAATACGATGCAGGCATTCTCGCCGCCAGCCTCGCGATAGGTGCCGAGCAGCGTCTTCAGCCGCCGTCCGACATCGGGGACTGACGGGTAGGCATAGGTCATGGCCCCCGACGGGCAGACCGTGGCGCAGCCGCCGCAGCCGGCGCACAGGTGCGGCTCGACCTTCACGTGATCGCCGTCGGCGCGGATGGCGCCGGTCGAGCACACGTCGATGCAGCGCGTGCAACCGCTGATGCCCGAGCGGCTGTGAGCGCAGATGCGCTCCTTGTATTGGAAGAACTTCGGCTTCTCGAACTCGCCGACAAGCTCCCCCAGCTTGACTGCGGCAAGCGCCTGTTCCAGCGGGTCTGCGCCCGGCGCGAGGTAGCCCTGCGGCGGGTCCTGCGTGAGCAACAGCGGCTCGGGGGAAAGATCGAGCACGAGGTCGAAGGTCTCCTTGCGCGCGCGCTCCAGGCGCGAGAAGTCGATCGCGCCGATCGCTCCGCAAGCGGCGACGCACTTGCGGTGAGACTTGCACTTCTCGAGGTCGATCTGATAGGTGAAGTCGATTGCATTCTCGGGGCAAGCGTCGAGGCAGGCATTGCAACGCGTGCAAAGCTCGAGGTCGATTGGGTTGCCCTGCATCCATTCGACCTCGAACGCGCCGAGCCAGCCGCTGATCTTCACCGCCTGCCCTGACCACACCGGATAGCCTCGTTCCGCCGGCAGCTCGCCGCCTTCCTGGCGCGTGATGAGAACGCTTGGCTCCAGCGCGCCGGACAGGCGCCGCCCCCAGTCGAGCGCCGCTGCCGAAGGGCCGATGACCAAAACCTGCCCGCCAGATCGGTACTCCACGCTCGGCACGGGATCGGGCTCCGGCAGCGCCCCCATGGCCAGCAACGCCGCCATCTTGGGCGTCGCGGCGTGTGCTTCGGCGGACCAGCCGGCAGCTTCGCGGATATTGACGAAGCGCAGCTCGGACGTGGAGCCTGCGGCCTCTCCGAGTTCTCGGAACAGCGCCGCTTCCTGTGTACAGGCGACCAGCACCTCCGGATCGCCGAGCGCGCCCTGGAAAGCGGCAGCCTGCTTGCGGCACAGCTCGGAATGGATCTTGAGCGGCGTTGCCGACTTTAGCGCTGCGCCGAGCGCCCGCGCGTCGATCGGCACGGTGCCGTTGCAGCTGCAGAGCTTAAGCGTCTTGTCCGGCAGTGCCATGGACACTTTCCGAGTCTTCGGCCAGTTTGGCCACCTGCCGCGTGTCGGCGCTGCCCGCCAGCTGCTCGAGCACGTAGGGCATGATTCCGCCCGCGGCGAAATAGGCCACTTCGATAGGGGTGTCGATTCTTACCAGCAGCGGCACCGCCTCGCGCCGGCCGTCAAGGCGCTCAATCTGCAGGGTTCCCTGTGCGCGCGGGCGGAATGTCCCGTCCAGCGCGAGATCGAAACGCTCCGTGCCGTCGAGCCCGAGTGTGCGCGCACTGACCCCTTTCTGGAACTGGCATGGCAGGACCCCCATGCCGACGAGGTTAGAGCGATGGATGCGCTCGAATCCGCACGCGATGACCGCGCGGACGCCAAGCAGGCGCGTGCCCTTGGCGGCCCAGTCGCGCGAGCTGCCAGATCCGTAGTCTTGCCCGGCTATTACAACCAATGGCAGAGCTTCCTGCCGGTAACGCTCCGCGGCCTCGTAGATGCCCATGCGCTCTCCGCTGGGCTGGTGCCGCGTGATGCCGCCCTCGACGCCCGGTACCAGGAGATTGCGGATACGCACATTGGCAAAGGTCCCTCGAACCATGACCTCGTGATTGCCTCTGCGCGCGCCATAACTATTGAAATCCTCTACCGGAATTCTCCGCTCGCGCAGGTAGTCACCAGCCGGCGAGGTCGCCTTGATCGCGCCGGCCGGGCTGATGTGGTCGGTCGTGATCGAGTCGTCGAAGATCGCAAGAGCCCGTGCGCCAGAGAATTCGACGGAAGGAGGGGCTGCCATCGCGCGGTCGAAATACGGCGGCTCGCGTATGTACAGCGATCCGGGATCCCATTTGTACAGTAAGCCAACCTTGACAGGAATCTCGTTCCACAGGGCGTTCTGGGCGGCGAAGCCGGCATAAACCCGCTGGTACTCGGCTGGGTCGAAAGCGCTGCCAAGCAGAGCATCGATCTCCTGCATCGACGGCCACAGATCGCGCAAGTACACGTCTTGCCCGCTCCTGCTGCCGAGCGGTTCGCTGGTGAGATCGATATCGATCCGTCCGGCGAGAGCAAATGCCACCACGAGCGGCGGACTCATGAGGAAATTCGCCTTAACACTCTGGTGAATGCGCGCTTCGAAGTTGCGGTTCCCGGAAAGCACGCTGGCAGCGATGATGTCGTTTTTTGTGATCGTTTCCTCAAGCTCGCGATCGAGCGGACCGGAGTTGCCGATACACGTCGTGCATCCGAAGCCGACCACCTGGAAACCCAGCCGGTCGAGGAACGGCTGCAGGCCGGTCCTGTTCAGGTATTCGCTCACCACGCGCGACCCGGGCGCGAGCGAGGTCTTCACCCACGGCTTCACGCTAAGCCCGCGTTCGACCGCTTTCCTGGCGAGAAGGCCGGCGGCGAGCATGACCGCCGGATTCGAGGTGTTGGTGCACGATGTGATGGCTGCAATCACCACATCGCCGTGAGCCAGCTCGAAGCTCGACGCGTGCGCGCGCGGGACGGGTTCGCTCAGCCGGTTGGGGGTCGGCCGGTTGTTCACCATCTCTGCCTCGGTGAGCGGATTGGTGTCATTCGTGCGTCCGACGGCAAGCGTGTCTTCCGACTGATCGCCGCCGCCCGGCCGTGGCGCTCGGCCTTCCCCCAGTTGGACGCTCGCCCGGCGAGCGGCATCCTGCTTGCCGTAACCGTCGGGGCCTGTCAGTAGCCCGAGAAACTGCTGCTTGAGCCGGCCCAGGGTAATCCGGTCTTGGGGCCGCTTGGGGCCGGCGACCGACGGCTCGATGCTCGCGAGATCGAGATCTATCACCGTCGTGTAGTCGCACTGGCCGCTCGCGGGCATTCCAAACAGGCCCTGGGCGTGGAAATAGCGGCGAACCTTCTCGACCTGATCGTCGCTTCGGCCGGTCGCGCGGAGATACCGGCAGGTGACCTCGTCGACCGGAAAGTAGCCGATCGTCGCGCCATATTCGGGCGCCATGTTCCCCAGTGTGGCTCGGTCCGGCACTGAGAGGCACGCCGCACCTTCGCCGTGGAATTCTACGAACTTGCCTACCACGTGCGCCTGCCGTAGTAGCTCTGTGATGCGCAAGACCAGATCGGTTGCCGTCACACCTTCGCCCAGCCTGCCGTGCAGATGCACGCCAACCACGTCTGGGAGGAGAAGATAGACCGGCTGACCGAGCATGGCAGCCTCGGCCTCGATCCCACCGACGCCCCAGCCGACCACCCCGAGCCCGTTAATCATCGGCGTATGCGAGTCGGTGCCGACGAGGGTATCCGGGTACAGCACTCCGTCTTTCTCCAGGACTCCTGAGGCCAGGAACTCCAGGTTCACCTGATGGCAAATGCCGAAACCGGGTGGCACGATGCGCATGTTTTCAAAAGCCTGCATGCCCCACTTGAGGAATCGGTAGCGCTCGCCGTTGCGATGGAACTCCATCTCCATGTTGAGCCGCAGTGCGCCGCCCTCGCCGAAATGGTCAACTTGGACCGAATGGTCTATCACCAGATCCACCGGGACCGAGGGTTGCACCCGCGAGACGTCGAGACCGCGCCGGGCGAGCGCCGAACGCATGGCCGCAAGGTCGACGATCAGCGGCACGCCGGTGAAATCCTGCAGCAGTACCCGCCCGACGACGAACGGCACTTCCGCCGTGCGCTCGCCGTGGGGTTGCCATCGGGCGAGCGCCTCAACGTCCTCGCCGCGAATGCGCTGCCCATCGTGGTTGCGCAGCACCGATTCGAGCAGAATGCGCAGGCTCACCGGCAGCCGCGAAACCGCAAACCCCTCTTTCTCGAGGCGAGGGAGCGAGCAATACGTTCCAGATCTCCCGGACGGGAGCTCCAGGCGCTGGCGCACATCGATCATCGTGCGCATAGGATGAAAATAAGCAGCCGTTCGTTCCCGTTGCTAGTACTTTGCCGTTACTATGGGACTCTAATGACCGATACGGACCTTATCGCCGGAGCCTTGGCGGGCGATATCCTTGCCATCAAGGCATTGATGCGGATGCACCACCGCATGCTCTACCGTACTGCGCATGCCATCTTGCGCGACGATGCGGAGGCAGAAGATGCCGTCCAAGAGACCTTTCTTCAGGCGTTGCGGGCGCTGGGCACGTTCCGCGGCGAGTCCAAACTCTCCACATGGCTTGTCCGGATCGCAGCGAACGAGGCGCTGATGCGGCGGCGCCGCAACACGAAGGCGGCGGCACGAGTGGATGTGGAACCGGATGATCTGGCGTCCGGCGAAGTCGACCCCGAGAGCACCGCGCATTGCGGCGAAATGCGGCAGCTGCTCGAGGCGCGCATCGGCGCGCTACCCGAAGGCTATCGGGCGGTTTTCATGATGCGCGCGATCGAGGAGCTCAGCGTCGAGGAAACCGCCGCCGCGCTCGGAATTCCGGAGGTCACCGTACGCACGCGCTATTTTCGAGCCCGCAACCTGTTGCAGAAATCCATGGCCGGCGACGTCGACAAGCGCTCGAGCCTGGACGCTCCGTTGCTCATCACCGAAGTGGACCGTGCGCGCCTGATGCAACTGAAGCCGCACGCGGCATTGCTGCGCGAGATCGACCGCGCCTCGGTGATCTCGCCCACAGCAGCTGTTCTGACAGATGTGGTTACGATGAATACTCAGGTGTTCTACACCGATGAGGCCACCGGCCAACGGAAGCACCTGAATCTCGTGTATCCACAGGAGGCCGGCGGTTGCGTATGCTGCGTTTCCATTCTCGCGCCTGTCGGGACGGCGCTGCTCGGCTTGTCGGCCGGGCAGGCTATCGAATGGGAATTCCCTGATGGCGCGCACCGGCGCCTGCACGTAGACCAGGTGATTCACCACGACTGCCCAATCAACGGCGCGACGATTGTCTGAGCCGTTCCGGGGTTAGCCTCCTGTACGTGCCGATAGCTCGTGCACGATTACGCCCTCCATTGGATCGACGGGTAGTACCCACGGCGCACGCTCCATCATCCGCCGCGCGTCTGTAAATCCCGCCTCGCAGCGGAACTGGATGCCCGCGCCGCTGAAGTCGAGATCCTTCATGTAGTCCTCTCCATCGAGCGCCGGCGCGGGCAGGCGCACCACGTACATCGTGGTGCCGCAACCGCAGGACGCGAGCTCCTTGCATTCCGGATTGTCTTGTTTCTCAGATGGAAGCTTCTTCGAAAGCTCCCGGATCACGTGGCGCAACCGATGGATCTGCTTCTGGCGCTTGATATTGCTGTCGTCGCGACTCGCATAGCGAATGTCCTTCTGTCGCGCCATCACTTGCCAGAGCGACTCGGGCTCATGCCCGGTGGGCTGCCAGACGTTGACACCGAAGATCACCGAGTCGCGCCGTGGACTGTCGTCGAGCACCGCCTCGAGCGGCGTGTTGGAGTATAAGCCTCCATCCCAGTAGCTTCCCCATCGCTCGCGCGCGTGCGTGCCCTTCTTGAATAGAATGCCGCATGCTAAGGAGAGATACAGCAGCGCCTCATTTAGAAAAGGAAGACGATGGCACTCGATCCGACAACTCCCATAAATCCTGACAGGCTTTCCGACACCGTTTTCTCCCGCCTTCTCGGAGGCATGTCGGTCTTCACGATGGTGATGACGATTCCCCAGGTGCTGACGATCTGGGTCAGTCATCAGGCAGCGGGCGTGTCGGTCCTTTCGTGGAGCGCTTATCTGCTCTCGGCGATTCTGTGGTTCTGGTACGGACTGCAAAAGCGGGATCGCAACATCTATCTGCCGTGCGTGGGATGGGTAGGACTGGACAGCGCCGTGATCATCGGAACAATCATCTACGCGTAAGGCGGTTATTTACCCGCTTGACATTCGCGAGGGTCTTTACCCGCCTTGGCCAGATAGGCAATCAGATCCGCGCGTTCCTTCGCATCCTTCACGCCAGCGTAGGTCATCGTCGTCCCAGGCAATGCCTTCAGAGGGTCCGCAATGAAGCGATCGAGGGTCTATGCAGGCCCCATCAGCAGCTCAGGCCAGAAGGGCTCCGGTTAAAGAACCGCCCAGCCGATGAGGTACCCCATTGCCGCGATCAGGAGCGCAAACAGCGGTACCACAATCGGAATCCACTTGACGAAGCTTTCGCCGTCGCGGTCAGGCAACTCGCTGGCCCGCCTTTCGGCAGCGAGGTCAGGAAATCGGCTCGCGGACGTTCGGGCTGGTCGTGGTCGACGTCGCGTAGGGCCTTTTAAAACTTCGAGGTCGAATGAATTTCCGGTAGTTGAAGTAGAAATCATCATTTGTCTCCGCTAATCGATCACGGCGCAGGGCCTTCCCGGGTGTGGGCTTCCTGCGCCCAGGTCGAGAAGTTTTTGGCAGACGTCGATGTTGACAAGATGCGATTCGTACATCGCATGGAGCATCCCTCGTGTACCGGGGCCCGACACCCGCGGTAGAGCTGCTGCGATCCGTCTGGCGACCCACGTCTGGCCGCGATTGAGAAATTCAAGGCGTTCGCGCCAGCCTCTAATTCCAAGCCCCTTTAGATGGAAGTCTCCGGTCGCCGAGCTCGGCTCGACGTCGACCTCCAGCAGTAAATGAATCAGCACAGCGCAGTTGCGCGCCTCGTCGCGCTGAATGACGCGCAGCCGGACCCAGGCATCGGATTGCGGCGGCAGCTCATCGAGATAGGCGGCGAGCAGCTTGGCGCCTGCGCGTTCCGCCTCCAGCAGCAGATTCAGCAGGCGGCCGAATTCGTCTCGCGGCATCTGGATCGCGTTGTTCATACCATCGAGGCATGGACGGGCTCTTGTCGCGCGAAATTGCGCTCCGCGAACTCCCAGTTGAGCAGGAAATCCACGGTCCCTTCCACGTACCCCGAGCGCCGCGACTGGTAGTCGAGGTAGTACGCATGCTCCCAGACGTCGAGCGCGAGGAGCGGCGCCTGGCCGTGCACGATGGGCGTGTCGGCGTTCGCTGTCACCTTGATCTCGAGGACTCCGCCGTCCTCGATGAGCCAGACCCAGCCGCTGCCGAAGACAGTCAAGGCCGTGGCCTTAAAAAGCTCGATGAAGTGCTCCTGCCCACCGAAGTCCGTCTCGATGCGCGCTGCGAGCGCGCCTTGGGGCCTGCCGCCCGCAACCTTCGGTCTAAGGGAGCGCCAATAGAAGGCGTGGTTCCAAGCCTGCGCGGCGTTGTTGAAGATGGCGCGGAATGACGGGTCGGAGCTCGCCTCCCAGGCACTCCGTTTGACAATCGTCTCCAGCGTCGCGCTCGCGAGGTCCGAGCCCTTGACGAGCGCATTGAGCTTGTCCACGTAACCGCGATGGTGAGCCCCATGGTGCAGCTTCATCGTGGCCGCTGAGATGACGGGATGCAGCGCGTCGTAGTTGTAGGGCAGGTCCGGAAGGGCGATCGGCATGGCGTCTCCTTGGCGGCAATCTTCTGCCAGTGGCCTGATGAAGTAAAACGAAACTTATTTCACTTTCAATCCATGTTTGTTCATACTAAGACCATGGACATCACTCTTGCCCGTACCTTCCTCGAGATCGTCGACTGCGGAAACTTCGTGCGCGCCGCAGAGCAACTCCATGTCACGCAAACCGCGGTGAGCGTGCGCGTGCAGTCTCTGGAGGCCCAGCTTGGGCGCAAGCTTTTCGTGCGCAACAAGGCGGGGGCGACCTTGACCCCGGCCGGGGGGCAGTTCCTGCACTACGCGCGCTTGCTCATCCAGGTGTGGGAGCGCGCCAAGCAACAGGTCGCGGTGCCGCCGGGCTTGCGCGCGGTCGTCGCGGTCGGCGCGGAGCTCAGCTTGTGGAGTCCGTTCCTGCTCGATTGGCTCGTCTGGATGCGCCGCTCGACCCCGCAGCTTGCGCTGCGCACGCACGTCGGATTGTCCGAGGGACTGATGACCCAGGTGACCGAAGGCATCCTCGACCTCGCGGTTCTCTATGCCCCCCAGCATCGGCCCGGTCTCAAGGTCGAATTGCTGATGAAAGAGAAGCTGGTGCTCGTGACGACCGCGAAGGGAAAGATCGATCGCCACGCCGGCGACTACGTCTACGTCGACTGGGGTCCGGATTTCGCCGCGCACCACAACCTGACGTTCCCGGAGCGCTCAAACCCCGGCACCTATGTCAGCCTCGGCCCCCTTGGGCTGCAATACATCTTGAAGGCAGGCGGCTCGGGATACTTCCGGACGCATGCGGTGGCGCCTTATCTTCGCAATCACCGCCTGCGGCTAGTGCGGGGCGCTCCGGAATTCCTGTATCCCGCCTACGCCGTCTACTCCGAGGATGCAGACATCAAAGTCATGGCACCCGCCCTCGCGGGTCTCAGGCACATAGCCAAGCTGCACGACACAGCGAAGGTCCGCAAGCCCCGCCGCTAGGGCCTGAGGGGCCTTCCTGTCTTGTTCCTGCTTCCGGCATTGCAGTGCGACCAAGTGCAGGGATTCCTTCTCGGCAGGCCGATGCCCGCGGACGAGCTCGAAGTCTTGCTGCGCTGAAACTTGCGCTTAGGCGGGCTTCTTCTCCCGCTTCATCTGCAGCACCCTCTGGCCGTCCCGGCGGAAGAGTTCGCGTTCCGCGCGGATCCGCTCGAAGGTCTTGCGGATGTCGGTGGCGTGGCTCGGGGTGTAGCGGAAACTACGATCGAGGATGCTTTTCATGCCGGATAGGGATCGCGCGAAGCGCCTACTGTGCAATTTCAGCAGCGTCCGGCAAAGTGCGCAGCGCGGCGCGCGTCAGGCGCAAAAACATTTTGCGTGCAGGCCGGTCGATGCGCTCCACGGCGCCCGGCGCCACGAGCACGCTTTTTCCGGGCAGCCAATTGCGCGTGCCGACCACCACATTGGCGATCGCCCAGGTCTGCCCCTCGATGACAAAATCCTCAACCTGTCCGGCGTCGCCGTCGAGGGTCACGACGCCGTATCCCATGACCACTTCGCCGCTGCGCAAGTGCGCGTCGCCGTAATGCGCGACGCCCGCCGCCATGTCGTATCGGCGATAGATGGGCCTATCGGTGTCCGCATCCGGGCATTTCTCGACTTGCGCGCGCGTCAGCTGTACCCGGATCGCCTCATGGGCTGGCTGCTCAGGCGCTATCAGCGTCGGGCGGATCAAGACCTCGCGCTGCGGCATGGGATGGCCGGTATCGACCACGAGGTAGCGCACAGTCCAATGCTCGTCGTCGAAGTAGACGTCGGAGATGAAGCCGATTGCGCCGTCCTGCGCGACGATGGCAGCACCGAGCAACGCTCTGATGCTTCGCAACATGGAGCTAGCCTATTGCGCCTTCTTCGCCCATGCCGAGCACCAGCCTTTGGCGCTTACTTCCCTGCCCCCGAAGATGTCGCATGGGCCCCAGGCATCGCCCGCCTTGCCCCTTGAAGAAATTACAGCTCGCGCAGGACTGGCCGGCTTGGAAGCTCTTGAACTTCGCCTTGTCGCCTTTTGCGGCGTCGCGCTGGTACCCCAGCGCAAGCGCCTGCGGCTCGTTCTCCTCGACTCGTTCGACATAGCAGCCTCCCTTAGGGACGACTGAATCACGATCCCGTATTGGCGAGCCCCACCGTCTGCCGCGTCCCTCGCACCTCGATCTCCACCCGCCGGTCAGGCTGCAGGCACGCGACCAGCTTCGCGTTGCCGTACCACTCACGACCCAGGTTGCGGCACTCGTTTCCGGTTACCGGGTCGCTTTCGCCCTTGCCCTCGGTCTGCGCGCGCTGTGGGTCGATGCCTTTCTGCACGAGATAGTCCTTGACTGCCTGCGCGCGGCGCTCCGACAGGTTCTGGTTGTAGCTCTCAGAACCGATGCGGCCGGCGTAGCCGGTGGCGGCTACGTGATCGACCTTGGCCCCCTTGAGCTCGCCAGCAAGCTCATCGAGTTTGCTCTGTCCTGCCGGCCGCAGCACGGCGCGGTCGAAATCGAACAGCAGCTCACTCGATAGCGTCAGGCGCTGCATCACAGGTGCCGCGGGCTGCGCCGCGGGCGCGGCCGGCTGCAATGCAGGCGTCGCCGCTTGCGGAGCCGGCTTCGGTCGCGGTGCAGACGTCGCCGCTTTCGATGCGCCGTCGCACGGCACCCATGGTTGGGCCGCTGTCCTGTCGCTGGTGTGCCAGCACAGGCCGTACGGATCCCTCACAGGTGCGCCGTCCGTTGTCGTCAAGTAGCCGGGCTGCGCACTGGCGGCCGCGGCGAACATCGCGAGCGCGGACGCAAGCGTGGCCTGCATCAGGCCTCGTGCTGCCGCTTTAGCGTCGATTCGCTTAGTCATCGTTCACTCCTGTTGGTATAAAAAATAATGCAAGCCTACCTAGTTGCCCATGCGCTCCGATTCGCCCTGCCTCATCGTTCTTCCGTAGGCAGGATTCTGCGGCGTCTCATTGTTGTAGGAGCGATGTCCTTCCGGATCGGGGCGCGGGGGCTTCTCGCCGCAAGAGGCGAGCGCAATTGCGGCGAGGGTTGAAAGAGCTGCATTGATCAGGCCGCGTGGCATTGAAACCTCCTTGTGGTTGTCTCATGATGCGCACAACCCGATTTGAAGTAAAACGAATCCTATTCGTCATTGAATCCACTTTCGTTCATATGAAAGCGGCTGAACGCTCCTCCACTGCAGCTGTCACACCAATATGGACCGTCTTATCGTGACATTGACCGAGGGCGAGATCCTCCTGCAGGGCCTGCTGAGAGGCGGCGCGGCGCTCGCTCACGATTGCGGCGGCAACCTTGCGTGCGCAACGTGCTATGTAGTCGTGCGCGAAGGCCGGGAAGGTCTGAGCCAGCCGACCGACGATGAGCTCGATATGCTGGATCGCGCCGGCGCCGCGGGGGACGGCGCCCGCCTTGCATGCCAGGTAACGGGGGCGGGCGAAGTCGTCGTCGAAATCCGGCAAATCGAGGCGCCGTCTCACCGTAGCACGCTGCCTGTTGCGCTCACTGTCGATGCCGCTCAATTCCTCGAGTTACAGCTCGCCAAGCATCCCAGCGCTACCGGCTTGCGGCTCGCGGTGGAGCCCGCCGGTTGCTCTGGACTACGCTACCGGGTCAATCCGGTAGATGCTGTGCGCGAGGACGACGTGATATTCGAATGCATCGAATGCAATGGCCTCCGCGTCGCCGTCGATCGCGCCAGCCTGCCGTTCGTCCAGGGAACGACGGTGCGGCTCGCGCAAGAAGGACTCGACCGGCGCCTACGCTTCGACAATCCTAACGCCCGGCAAAGCTGCGGCTGCGGGGAAAGCTTCGGCACATGACCCTTGAGGAGAAGCTGGACTACGCCCTGAAGGGAACGTTTCCGGCAAGCGACCCCTTCTACTTGCCTCCCGAAAACGCGGAATCAGCCTCGGAGAACCAGGTGCGTCCGCATGCTCTGCTCGGGCTGGTACACGATTTCCTCGACCCGTAGACGGCAGAGACCCTCGGGGAAATCGGAGGCGATCGTATCGCCCAGCGATGCGCCGAAAAGCTCCACGCCAAGCGCATCCAGAACGGAAACCCGGCCAGCGGCCGCATCGGCTCCGCTGGATAGACGACGCTAAGTACGCAGCGCCGGCCCGTGGCGGCGTCAGCAAGGACCACTCTGGATTGAATTGTTACAACATCGGGCGGTACTCGTCGGATGGCACGAGGACAGCCCCTTCCAGCTTGCGCTGAAGCGCGGCGGGCAATCTGAGCAGCGACAAATTTGCACAATCCGCGACGTTGACCTTCATGAGAGGGCCATGCAGCATCGTTTATGCCCGAGGCCGATACGGCTCACACCATAGAAGGCAGGTCTCGGTATGCAAGTCGGCTGTCCACGACATTGCGCACCCCCGGAACGGTCTCCGCGGCCACGCGAGTGGCAATCCGTTCATTCTCGAATCCGATGACGCCGCCGAAGGTGACTATTCCTTCCTGCACGGTCACGTTGGAAAGCTCCGGCCGCCACCACGTCTGGCGCCGCAACTCCGCCAGCACGAGGCTGCGGATCGCTTCGTCAGTGATCGGACCCGTTTTCCTGCCTGACCCGACCATGGATGCCAGCGCGCGTATCAGGTCCGAACGACTCACGATGCCCATGAGTCGCCCTTGGAATCGTCCTTGCTCAGCCACCAGAACGCGCTTAATGCGCCGCTTCTCCAGCAAGCTGGCGATTTCGGCCAAGGCCGTGTCCGGCGCCACTATTGTGACCTCCCGCGTCATGATGTCGCGGACCTGACGGGCATGCGACTTTACGTATTCAGCGGGAGAGCGGTCGGCGCTGAATAACCGCATCCACCACGGATCACCGATGAGAGCGCAATCGGTCCCGATTTCATACCGATGCAGCAGATCCGCTTCGCTGACAATCCCGACCAGCTGGCTGTTGTCTACAACGGGGACCGCACTTATCCGGTGCTCGGACAGCAAGGCAGCAACCTCTCCCACCAGCGTTTCGGGTGTCACCGTAATCACCTTCGAGGTCATGATGTCTTCGGCGTTCATAACAATCTCCTTTTCGTTTCTCGAATGCTGCGCCCGCGCAATGATTGAGTAAAACGAAAGATATTCGATGTTCAGTTCTATTTTATTGATAGCAATTCCCCGCTCTCGCATTCCTGCCCGTACATCGGCCCGGTTTAATATGAGAGAAAATGGGCCTGGCGAAGATTAAGTTTCGCTTTACTTAATCGCGCCTACGGCCGACTATCCGCGAAGGAGAACAGGCGCGCCCTATGGACCAGGAAATTTTCAACCTCAGCATCCGCAAGTTCTTGAAGACGGTCGGCGTGGGCTCTCAGCGGGAAATCGAGCAGGCGATCCAGAACGCGCTTCAGCGCAAGGCGCTCTCCGGAAACGAATCGCTCGCCGCAAAGGTGACGCTCGAGATTCCGGCGATCGGCCTCAACGTGCCCTTCGACGGCGAGATCAGGCTGGAATAGCTTCAGCCCGCCTGGCCGTCGAGTCTAGGGCGCGAAAGGATCGGGAAGTAAGCCAGCGTGAATACTCCGAAGGCGGCAGACCAAAGCAGCGCCGAAAGTCCGATGCTGGCGGTATGCGCGGATGGCCAGACAAGTGGAACCAGCACGCGCACGATGGCGGCCGCCTGCACCAGCCCATAGGCGATGAGCTCGGCAGGACCGGTCGAAAGCGGGCGCGCAGTATGCCCGCGCGCGGTTCGCGTCATCATTCCCAGCGTCATCCCTCCTATAGCACCTACCGTAAGCGCGTGGATTGCGAGCGCAGGCGATACAAAGCCAAACGCCGCTAGCCCGCGCAGCGCTAGATGCACCACGATCCAGCCGTAGGAAAGATGCAGGATCCACAATATCGGCCGGCTTCGCGTCCGGAGCGGCGACCACAGTGCCAGGCGCCAACCATGCAGCGCAGCCCCCACGAGCGCTATAACGCCGGCGATGCCAGGAAATTCCAGAAGATCGGCGGCGAGAAGGAGCAACAGCCCGCCAAGTGCCGCATTCTCCAGATTGGTATTGCGCCGCGCGCCTGCGCCGGGCAGCGCGTTGTTGGTGAATCCAGGTATTACGCGCCCCGCCACCACGGCCATCACGAAGAGCACGAGATCGAGGCCGACCGCAATGCCGAGCCGCGGATAGGCCTGGAACAGGATGCTTGCTGCGCCCATGGCCGCCATCAGCGCTATGAAAAACCAGTTACGCCGATTGTTGCTCGCGACAAGCGGCTTGCCGATACCCCAGGCGACGCCGATCGCAAATAGCAGATCGGCGACCGCTGCAAGCGGCAATGAATACAGCGCCAAAACCCGGGCGCAGATCCACACTATTGCAATACCCGCCAGTGCCGCCCCCGTTGGCGTGGGCCGGCCGGTCCATGCCCGTACCGCGGTCAGCAGGAATCCAGCGATAACTGCGAAGGCGTAGCCGAACAGCATCTCGTGCGCGTGCCATAGCGCGTCGGCGCCCGGTATCCAGCCGGCGTACTGCAGCGCCCATATGGCGATGCTCAACGCGGCATAGCCTCCTGCGAGGAGATAGAACGGCCGGAACCCCAAGGCGAACAGCGCACTCATCAGGGGCGACCGGTAACGAAAGCGCTCATGCCTAGCGCCGTCATGGTCGGTCCGATCCTCGGTCTTGCCAAGCGCGTTCAGTTATCACCGATAGGCAGCGTTTACTGGAGTGATTCACGCGCGTCCTGAATCCCAGCTAAGAGTGATCCCGCGGCGAGCGAGCGGCGTTGCAGAAGGAACCCAGGACAAGCAGCGCCGGCAATGCGCAAGAATCGGATAGCTCCTGGATCACCGTTCCACGATGCTGTAGCACTCGCTTCGGAGACCTACCCCCGTAGTGCCCAATCCGCCGGAGACGCCGTCGGACGGGGTTCCGATTGACCACCGCACTACTCGATCCGACGCACTGCGTGGTGGATAGGAGCAGGGCTGAAACTGGAGCTTATTCGATGACTGAGATTTCGTCTGAAAAGAAATCCTACGGCACCGTCAGTACAGAAAGACAGCGCGAGATGACAGGCCTCGAATTTGTTCGCGGGCTTGTCACTGGGGCCCTGCCTCTCAACACGATGGCAAAGGCACTCGCATACGACATCGTGGAAGCAGAGGAAGGGCGCGTCGTGATCACGGCGATGCCGAGCGCCGATCATCTGAATCCCAGTGGAACGGTCCACGGAGGCGTTTCGGCCACGCTCCTCGACTCTTGCATGGGACTCGCTGTACGCACCGTGCTACCGAAAGGAGTCAGCTCCACCACACTCGAGTTCAAGATTTCGTTCCTGCGTCCCGTTACCCCGGAGGTGGGCCTTCTTCGCGCGGAAGGGAAGGTGCTGATGGCGGGGCGGCGAATCGGCAGCGCGGAAGGCTGGCTTACGGGGCCTGACGGTCGACTCCTCGTGCATGGCACGACTACCTGCCTAAATTTCGAGCCGTAACGCTCCGGTGCCTAGCCTGCCGGGAGTGTTCTTCGCGCTAACCACTTGTGCACTTTGGGCACTCTCGTTCGTGTCGCCCGTGGTGCTCGAACGGTTCTCACCATACGCGGTCACATTAGGTCGCTACGGTGCATTCAGTCTCATCTCACTTGTGATCATGCCGTTCGCGATGCGGCACATCCGCGCGCTAACGCGCGCCGATTGGGCCAAGGCCGCATGGCTGGCCGTCGTCGGCCACATGGCCTACTACTTTTTTCTAGCGACGGCCATCCAGTTGAGCGACGTGCCGGGACCTAGCGTCGTCGTCGGCCTTTTGCCGCTGACGGTTCCGATCTTCGCCAACTTGCGCAAACAGGAGCTTCCGTGGTGCACCTTGTCCGTGCCGCTCCTCGGGATCGCCGCGGGCCTTTTTCTTGTTAACGCGCACGAATACGGAAGAATCCAGGCAGGCGAAGGCATGTCCCAGTATGCAGCAGGCATCGGCCTCGCCTTCGCCGCGCTCGCATGCTGGACGTGGTATGGGATCGTCAACGCAGCCTGGCTTCGATCGCGCCCGCATGTCACGGCGACGGCGTGGACAATGGCGCAGGGAATTACGCTCCTTCCGGTCGTCGTACTCGCCGCGCTCGTTACGGGAGCGGCGGAAGCCTACGCAACCGGCAGCCCAACCCCGGAGCAGTGGCACCAATTCGCCATCGTCAGCCTTGTGGTGGGCCTCGGCTCCACTTGGCTCGCGACACTCTGCTGGAGCCTGGCAAGCCGTCTGCTCCCGACCACGCTCGCCGGGCAGCTCATCGTCTTTGCGACCATTGCCGCCGTGATCTACGGCAGCATCTATCGCGGGACGCTTCCGTCCGTTGCCGTGACACTAGGAGTGTCACTTCTGGCCGCGGCGGTCGCGCTCGGCGTGCGGGCAATTCAACGCTACCTCACTGCCCAGGCATCCGCGCAGGAATCGGCCCTAAAAGTACGGATTCTGAATGGGTAGCCGCCGAATGACCGCTTTCGACGGTGGTGCCAGCTCCTTCTACACGGCTCGCCGTTGCCTCCTGTGCTCGAGAAGTAGGAAAAACGGGCGTTTGCGGATAGGATCAGTTTTGTCCTCGCCCGCCTCACGTACCTGTTGCTCTTTTGCGGTTAGCCTCTCCTCGATGCCCTGCTCGCTTCGCGTCAAATGCTTGATCAATTCACAGAGTTTTAGCGGGCTGAGACGTGTGTAGCGCGCTACCCGGCTTGCTTCAGGCTCCGCAGATAGGTGACGATCTTCCAGATCTGCTCAGCGTCGAGTTGCTTGCCCCAGGGCGGCATCAGCGTCCTCGGACGGCCGTCGTGGATTGTGTTGAACATCTGGTTACATCCGTGCAACTTGACCTTAAGGCGCTTTCACGGCGGTAACCGGGGTTCGAATCCCCGTGGGGACGCCATCTTCATGATGGTTGGATCTGGCGCCCACAGCGCGCCGATCTTGGTTGAACCACGGAGCTGGTAGCCCTCGCGATCTGGCGCGAAGGTGATCGGCCCGGCGAGGAGCGCCCTCAGCCCTTGGCGTGCGAGCAACGGGTCGCCGGTCAATACCTCCCGCCAGTACGCTGCGCGCTGTGTCAGGCGTTGTTCCAGGCGCTTGTCGCTGAGCGCGTCGAGCATCGGTGGGCTCTCCGTTTCGGCTACCTCCCCGCCGCAGCACATCACGCCGGGCCTCGGCAGCGGCCAGGGCCGCGACGAGCGTTTCCAGCTTCCCGCTCGACGGCGCCGTTGAGTGCCAACGGCAATCCAAAATTTCCCTTGGCCCGCTTATTCTACGGTGCCAAGGAAACGGTCGTAGGGAACACCCCCGGCCGTGCACCCAACTTGCCGCTCGAGGTTACCGAGCCGCGTGCCGGGCGCAATCGGGTTGGTTGGAGAGATCGTCACAATATTGACTGGCTGCGAGATACGAATTCCGGAGATTCGGAGGTCGACGATGGCGGCGCCCTGGATCGGGAACGTGCCGGTGGCACAGTCCCCTCCGTCCGTCGTTCCCGAGATCTGGCCCGTGTAGACGACTGTGTCGCCCGGATCGGTCCCGAGGGACGGTGCCACCTTGACCGACTTCGGGAAGAGAAAGGTCAGGACGCCTCCCGGCTGCATCGTTACTGCCTGTACAGTAACGGTTGGGCTGGGAGTCGTCACGCAAGAGACCCCGGTGCAGGCCGAGCCATCGCAGCAGGCCAGCGTGGCGTCGCAGGGCGCGCCGGCCGGGAGGCAAGCGGCTATCTGGCAGCTCGGCGCGCCTAAAAACGCGATGTAATCGAGGAGGTGGCCGGCATGCCCATTGACGCAGCCCTGCTCGGAAATCTCAAGAAAGATGAACGGCTCTTTGATTGATCCAGCCGCGTGACAGATGGCCGTCTTTCCGTTGGTTTCGAAAAACAGGCATTGCTCCGGAGTAAGCGCAAACGCAGTCGCGCAAGAACAGAGGAACACGAACAGCGCCGCGGTCGTCCGTGTGATGCCACTCATCGGAGCCCCCTTTCGCTCGATGCGCGCAAGAATTTACCAAAAGAGAGTCGATGTCAAGTAGCTCTCGGCCAGCTGCAGGACGAAATACCGGGCGTGCCGAATGAGGCGGCCACCGGTCTTGAACAGCCGCTGCTGGAGGCTCGTCAGAGACCAGCTCTGGATGGCGAGGGGGCAGGACCAGCCGGCGCAAGAGATTGGCAGCTCACTGCCAGGCGTCTAGCGGGACCTCGATCCTCGTCCTAATTCCCATTCTGGCTTAGGCTGCCACTTTCCACTCCCAGGGCATGGCCAATCTCCCCAATGAATCATCAAGAGGGGTCCCCCGTGGGGACGCCATCCGGGCACGAGGGGGCTATGAGAGTCGAAACATTTGCATTGTTCTCCGGGATCGCGTATCTCGCCGCCGGGCTGCTCGGCCTGGTCCCGGCAGCGCTGATGCCGGCGCCCGCGGATGCGCCACCGATCCACGTCACTTTCTTCCACGGCTACCTGCTTGGCCTGTTCGCCGTGAATGTCCTGCACAGTGCGGTGCATTTTGCGATTGGCGTCTGGGGCATCGTGGCCGGGCGCGGCATGACGAGCCCGAAGGTCTATGCCCGCTCGCTCGCCATCTTCTACGGCGCGCTGGCCGTGATGGGTGGCATTCCAGGCTTGGACACGCTCTTCGGGCTGCTGCCGATCCATGGGCACGACATCTGGGTGCATGCCGGTACGGCCGCGCTCGCCGCATATTTCGGCTGGCGCTCCACGGCTTCGGTCGAGCGCCGCGCTGGCGCCATCCCCGAACGCAGGGAGCAGGCGCTGCCGGTCGCGCCCGAGCGCCGGTCGCGCCCCGATCGCCGGATACCAGGCAGCGAGGTGTAGACCGTTGTCATGGTCCTCTCGGACCATGCCTTCTGCATCACGGGAAGCACAGGGCGGCGGCCTAATGCTGGCCGGAGGAGGAGATCGCCAATGAACGATCCGAGAGGGCTCCCCACGGACGCCATGGACGAAAGCGGGGGACCGGGCTTTTCGATCGGCCGCCGCAAGCTTCTCACCTACGCAGTCTCCGCTCCCGTGATGACGATCGCCGCCGGCTTCGGCGTGAACCTCGCGATTCCGTCGAGCGCGGTGGCGGCGCCGATGCCGCTGATGCCGGCGGATTCGGTCGACTACTACGACGTCGGCGACTCGCTGGTGCAGGTCGGCGCGCCGACCATGCCGCTGGTCAAGCTGTCGGTGGGCACCGACGGCAAGGTCACGCTGGAGATGCCGCGCCTCGAGCAGGGCCAGGGAATCGCCACCGCGCTCGGCATGATGATCGCCGAGGAGATGGACGTTCCGCTGAGCGACGTCATCGTCCACTCCGCCGACGCCCAGCCCGAGCTGCGCTACAACCAGATCACCGGCGGGTCGTCGTCGATCCGCTGCTTCGACCCCGTGCTGCCCGTCATGGCCGCTGCCGCCCGCGCGCGCCTGGTCGCGTACGCGGCGCAACAGTGGGGCCTCGCGCCGTCCAGCCTGCGCGTCGAGGCCGGCGTCGTGATCGCGCCCGATGGGCGCAGCGCCACCTACGGTTCGCTCACGGTCGGGGCGGCGACGCTGCCCCTGCCCAGCGTGCAGCCGAAGGACCCGTCGCAGTACAAGGTGATCGGTCATTTCACCGGGCGGCTCGACGCGCGCGACATCGTGACCGGCAGGAAGAAGTTCACCATGGACCTCGCCGTGCCGAACGCGAAGCCGACCATGCTGCGCATGCCTTCGCAGATCCGCGGCCAGGTCATCGGCGTCAACAACCTCAGCACGGTGAAGGCGATGCCGGGCGTGATCGCCGTCGTCGTCGTTCCGCCGGGCGGCTCCATCGTGGCGCGGCAAGTCGGCGTCGCCGTCATGGCCGAGACCTTCGGCCAGGCCTGGGACGCGTGCCGCGCGCTCGACATCACCTGGGGCGACGGCACCAACCAGGGACAGAGCAACGCGACGATCTTCGCCGCGCTCAAGGCCGCGAACCCGCCGCTCGCCGCGCCGCCGCTGGGCGCGCTGATGGTCGACGGCGAGTTCGAGTTCCCGCCGGCGACGGCCTGCCCGCTGGAGGTGGAATGCGCGATCGTCGATGCGCGCGCCGACCGCGCCGAGATCTGGGCCGGCATGCAGACCCCGATCGTGGCTCTGCAGGCGACCGCGGCCGACCTCGGACTGCCGGAGGACTCGGTCCAAGCTCACGTCATCCCGAGCGGCGGCGCCTTCGGCCGCAGGCTCTTCTGGGACCCGGTGCAGGTGGCGGCTTACGTCTCGAAGGCGACCGGCCGCGTCTGCAAGCTGATGTACCACCGCAGCGACGACATTCGCCACACGCGGCTGCGTCCGCCGCAGGTGCACAACGTGCGCGCCACCCTGCTCGGCGGCAGCGTCGTCGGCTACGAGCAGCACATCGCCGCCATTCGCCTCGATGCGCGGCACGGCTACGGCGAGAAGGGCTCGGCCCAGACCGGCGCCCTCCCGGAAGGCACGCCGCAGACCCTCGCCAACCTGGGCTACGAGCAGTTCTTCTTCAAGACCATGGTCGCGTCGCCCTACAACTACGGCTTCAGCACCAAGGTGCTTACGCCCGTGACGTTCGACTGGAACACGGTCTCGTACCGCTCGGTGCACATCCAGCCGGCGCGCCTGGTCGAGGAGATCATCACCGACGAGATCGCAACAGCGATGGGCATCGACCCGGTGGCGTTCCGCCTCGAGTACCTCCGTCTGCCGCGCGCGCGCGCCGTGCTGCAACGGGTGGCCGGCGCCGCGCAGTGGGGCAAGGCGATGCCGGCGGGGTTCGCGCAAGGCGTGGGGGTGCACCAGGAATCACGCGCATTCACCGCCTGCATCGTCGAGCTCGACGCTCGCGACCCGAAGCAGGCCAAGGTAGTGCGGGCGACGATCGCCATCGACCTCGGCAAGCCGATCAATCCGTCCGGCATCGAGCAGCAGTGCCATGGCGGTCTGGCCGAAGCGATCTCGCTGGTGCTCAACGCCGGCCTCACCATCAAGGACGGGCTGCCGCAGGAGGGCAGCTACGGCCAGTACCACTGGGCGCGGATGATCGACTTTCCGAAGAGCGTCGAGGTCATCATCATGCCGAACGTCGGCGATCCGGTGGCCGGCATGGGCGAGCCTGGAATGTCGGCGCCCTCGGGCGCGATCGCCAACGCCTACGCGCGCGCGACCGGCATCAAGCCGCGCAAGTTCCCGCTCAATGCCCAGGCCCCGTTCGAGGCTACCCCGCCCGGTCAGCTGCCCGCGCCCCCTCTCTAGGAGCTACTCGATGCCTACTTACAGCTTCAAGGTTAACGGCAAGGCGGTCAAGGTCACTGCGCCCGCCGGCATGGCGCTGCTCTGGGTGCTGCGCGACAAGCTGGGCATCACCGGGCCCAAGTACGGCTGCGGCATGAACGTCTGCAAGGCCTGCACCTGCCTAGTCAACGGAAGCGCGGTCACGACCTGCTCGACCACGGTCTCGTCGGTGCAGGGCGCGGAGGTCACGACCATCGAAGGGCTCGCCAACGGCGACACGCTGCACCCGGTGCAGCAGGCGTGGCTGGACCTCGACGTCGCGCAGTGCGGCTTCTGCCAGGCCGGCCAGATCATGGCCGCGGTCGATCTCTTGAGCCGCACGCGGACTCCGACCGATGCCGACATCGACGCCATCGAGAACGTCTGCCGTTGCGCCACCTACGGCCGGATCCGGGCCGCGATCAGGGCGGCAGCCGAGAAGATGCCGTAAAGTCGATTTCAGCGCCGAGCGGTACTGAAGTTGGCGGCCAGTGTTGCCGCCACGTCCTGGGTCGCCTCAAGCTGCAACTGCAAGAGCCGCATGTGGAAGGCGTCCAGCTCCCGCAGGATCTGCAGCCTGAGAAAATGCGCGCCTGACATTTCCGTTCGCGCCCATTTCAGATGTGCGGATTCCGAGAACAGGTCGGTGCCGTAGCCTTCGACTGCCGCGAGCAGCGACCTGGAATTGCCGTCGTCGATCGCCGCGGCGGCCTTCCGCGACAGGTCCCACAGCCTTCTCAATACTCGTTCGTTCGGCGATCCGCCGCGATGACGGATGATCAGATCGCGCATCGCGGCGTAATGCCTGCGGGCGGTCTCTATGTCATGTAGGCCATTACTCAATCACCCGCCCTCCTCGCAAACGAAGCCCCCTAACCCCCCAGCTTTTAATCGACGCGCCTCGTTTTTTGGGCTGTTATGACCATAGGCCATCCGGCACGTCGGGGAAACCCCTACGAAAGTGGCGAGCGCGACCCGCGGATAAATATCGGCGAAGCGCCGCGTAAAATTGCTTGATGCGCGAACAGATTTGGCATGACTGTGGCCTGTGCGCTGGCAGGTTTCAATACGGCCCGCACCGATATGAGGGGCGTTTCATCGCCAGATACAAGCTGGTCGCGTGCGATCGCTGCTGGCATGGCAACGCAGACGGATGGGGGCCGGCTGCGGAGCCCAAGGTGCTGGCTCACCTGAAGCGCAATTGGATTGCCGTTCCTGGGCGCAACGAAAAGGGGCTGCTGCCGCGCGAATGATGTCGGGAAGGCCCCTACAGAGGACACGTTCTGCGAAAGTGATCGGTCCGTTGCGATTAAGTTATTGTCCGCCGACCCTGCGCGGCGTTAATCTCTGTGACGCTGCTTTCCCCCCCTTCACTGGAAGCGGCATCCGCCCCGGCGCCCCCTAGCGACCGGGGCTTTTTCTTTTCAGATCGGCTCGAGACCGCGCGCGGAGAGCAGCAGCCGGTGCCCTTCGGCATGAGCCAGGGACTGGCCCACCGCCTGGTATCTGAGCAGCACGGAAAGCTCTTCGGGCCGGTGGTTGTCGAGGACGTTTCGACGCACCTCGAGAAGGTGCACCGGCTCGCTTGGCTTGGTGAGCCGAAAGCTCTGGGCCTCGCGGTTTCCGTCCCAGCGCTCGTCGACGGCCCAATCGGGAAAGCATTGCTTCAGGTGCTGACGAACCGCGTCGAGGCAGGCTCTATCGATCTTCGGCATGTCGCCGAGGATAGTCGCGCCCGCCGGGTTTGGCACGCGGAGCCGCGCGGAACTGTGCGAAAGTTCACGAACGAGGCTATGCCAGCGCAAATCGCGGTAGGATGGCTGCGCCCGCCGTCGTCACTCCTGAGGAGGAGCCCCCATGAGCCGCAGGCAATTCACACGCCGCCGTTTTCTTGCGACGACCGCCGCCGCCTCCGCCGCGGCGATCGGCGCGCCGTACGTGCGCACGGCGCGCGCCGCCGGCAGGCTGTCGGTCGGCTTCTGGGACCACTGGGTGCCCGGCGCGAACGACACGCTCACCGCGATCTGCCAGGAGTGGGCGAAGAAGGAAAACGTCGAGCTCAAGATCGATTACATCACCTCGCAGGGCAACAAGATCATGATGACCGCGACTGCCGAGTCGCAGGCGCAGTCGGGCCACGACATCCTGCAGTTCGTCGCGTGGTATCCGCTTTCGCTCGCGAAGAGCCTCGAGCCGGTCGACGACGTGATGGGGGGCCTCCTGAAGCAGAACGGCAGAGTCTCCCCGGTGATCGAGTACCTCGGCAAGAGCCAGGGCCACTGGCTGGGCGTGCCGGCCGTTACCGGGACGCAGGTGAAGCCGCCCTGCGCGCGCATTGATCTCCTCAAGTCGCAGTGCGGCATCGACGTGCAGGCGATGTATCCGGCCGGCAAGCCGCCGACCAAGGAAGCCGACAACTGGAACTGGGACAACTTCGTGGTGGCGGCCGAAAAGGCGTTCAAGGCCGGCAATCCTTTCGGTCTCGGCCTCGGGCAGACCACCGACTCGGTGGATTGGGTCGGCTCGCTCTTCGCCTCGTACGGCGCGCAGCTCGTCGACGCCAAGGGCAACATCGTGGTGAAGTCCGACGCGGTGAAGCGCGTGCTCGAATACTCGCAGCGCCTGGTGAAGGCGCTGCCGGCCGATGTGTTCGCCTGGGATGACGCCTCGAACAACCGCTACCTCATCTCGGGGCAGGGCTCGCTCATCTTCAACCCGCCGAGCGCCTGGGCGGTCGCCAAGCGCGACAACCTGAAGGTGGCCGAGCAGCTGTGGACCTTCGAGATGCCGAAAGGCCCGCAGGGCCGCTATGCGCCGTTCCTGCCGTTCCTGTGGGGCGTGTGGAAGTTCTCCAAGAACAAGCCCGCGGCGAAGAGCCTGCTCGCGCACCTGCTGCAGCGGCCCAACGTCGAGAGGATCGTCAACGCGAGCGGTGGCTACGACATCCCCTCGTTCGACAGCATGCGCGACTTCAAGGTCTGGGAGCAGGTCGAGCCGCCGAGGGGCACGGTGTATCACTACCCGCCGCGCGCCGACCAGGTGACCTGGATGGCGGGGGCGCCGGCTCCGGCCAATATCGCGCAGCAGATGTACGTGCAGGCGATCAACACCAAGATGATCGCGCGCTGCACGCAGGGCGGCGATTCGATCGACAAGACGATCGGCTGGGCCGCCTCGGAGCTCGAGGGCTACATGCGCTCGTAGGCGCGCCATGGCGCGCCTCGCGCGGCACAAGTCGACCGTCGCCTTCCTGATGGCGCTGCCGCTGATCGTGCTGATCGCGGCGCTGGTGATCTACCCGGCGCTCTATTCGCTGCACCTCGCGACGCTCAACAAGTCGATGGAGCGCTTCGTCGGACTGGGCAACTTCGCGTTCCTGTTCAAGCGCGAGCTGTTCTGGATGGTGATCAAGCAGACCGTGGTGTTCGCGGTGAGCGCGGTGATCTTCAAGGCGCTGATCGGCTTCGTGGTGGCGCATTTCGTGCACAACATCCCGGCCAAGGGGCAGCGCAAGTGGCGCGGCATGCTGCTGGTGCCGTGGGTGATCCCGCCGGCGATGAGCACGCTCGCCTGGTTCTGGCTGTTCGATCCCTCCTACAGCGCGTTCAACTGGGTGCTGACCCGGGTCGGCCTGGACGCGGTGCCGTGGCTCGGCGAGCCGGGCTGGGCGCGCTTCTCGGTGATCCTGGTGAACGTCTGGTACGGCGCGCCGTTCTTCCTCATCATGTACCTGGCGGCGCTCAAGTCGGTGCCCGAGCAGCTCTATGAGGCGGCGGCGATCGACGGCGCCAACGGGTGGCAGAAGATCTGGTACATCACGCTGCCGATGATGCGCAACATCATCGCCATCACGGTGCTGTTCTCGCTCATCGTCACGTTCGCCAACTTCGACATCGTGCGCATCCTGACCAACGGCGGGCCGATCGACCAGACGCACGTGTTTGCCACCTGGGCGTTCCAGCTCGGCATCGAGGGCGGCGACCTGCCGCTCGGCGCGTGCGTGTCGCTGTTCATGTTCCCGATCCTCGGTGTCGCCGCGTACTTCATCCTGCGCGACATCAACCGGCGCGGGACCGAGGCATGAGCGCGAGCCTGCGGCAGGAGCGCCGCGCGGCGCTCATCTGGTCCTACGTGTTCCTGGTGCTGTTCGCGGCGGTGTTCCTCACGCCGCCGTTCTACATGTTCATCACTTCGCTCAAGACGAGCGCGGAGATCTCCTCGGCGAAGCTGCCCTGGTGGGTGTTCGACCCGACGCTCGACAATTACACCGCGCTGCTCACCTCGGAGAGCTATCTCACCTTCTTCCGCAACTCGGCGGTGGTCTCCCTGGCCGTCGTCGCGATCACCATGGCGATCAGCATCCCCGCCGCGTTCTCGCTCTCGCGCATGCGCTTCTGGGGCTCCGGCGCGCTGGCCGCGGGAGTGTTCCTCACCTACCTGATCCCGGAGACGCTGCTGTTCATTCCGCTGTTCAAGATTTTCGCGTTCGTGCAGGACTGGACCGGGATCGAGCTGATGAACCACTGGTGGCTCCTGATCATCATCTTTCCGACGCTGACCGTGCCGTTCTGCACCTGGATCATGATCGGCTATTTCGCCAGCATCCCGAAGGAGCTCGACGAGGCGGCGCTGATCGACGGCGCGGGCTATTTCCAGGTGCTCACCAGGATCTTCCTGCCGGTCGCGCTGCCCGGCGTCATCGCCGCGACCATCTTCGCGTTCACCGTGTCGTGGGCCGACTTCCTCTACCCGATGGCCTTCGCCACCTCGGTCGACCAGATGGTGCTGCCGGCGGGAATCGTCAGCACGCTCATCAAGGGCGACGTGTTCAACTGGGGCCAGATCATGACCGCGGCGCTGCTCGGGGCAATGCCGCCGCTTATCATCTACGCCTTCCTCATGGACTACTACATCGCCGGCCTCACCGCCGGCGCGACCAAGGGCTGAGCGCGCCATGGCCCAGGTGACGCTGCGCAATCTGGTGAAGGACTACGAGCAGACGCCGGCGGTGCGCGGCATCGATCTCGACATCGCCGACAAGGAGTTCGTGGTCCTGGTCGGGCCCTCGGGCTGCGGCAAGACGACGACGCTGCGCATGATCGCGGGCCTGGAGGACATCACCCGCGGCGAGATCCTGATCGGCGGCGACGTGGTGAACGACGTGCCGCCCAAGGACCGCGACATCGCCATGGTGTTCCAGAACTACGCGCTCTATCCGCACATGACGGTGCACGAGAACATGTCCTTCGGCCTGCGGCTGAAGAAGCTGCCGAAGGACGAGATCGCGCGCCGCGTGGCGGCGGTCGCCGGCATCCTCGGCATCGGCGAGCTGCTCGACCGGAAGCCGAAGCAGCTCTCGGGCGGCCAGCGCCAGCGCGTCGCCATGGGGCGCGCCATCGTGCGCAATCCCAAGGTGTTCCTGTTCGACGAGCCGCTCTCCAACCTCGACGCGAAGCTGCGCGTGCACATGCGCACCGAGATCAAGAAGGTGCACCAGAAGGTGCGCACCACCACCGTCTACGTCACGCACGACCAGGTGGAAGCGATGACCCTCGCCGACCGCGTGGTGGTGATGAACTCCGGCCTGATCGAGCAGGCGGGCGCGCCGAACGACCTGTACCATTCGCCGGCCACCCTGTTCGTCGCCGGGTTCATCGGATCGCCGGCGATGAATATCACCGGCTGCGCCCTCGAGGAAACCGCGGGCGCGCTGCGGGTGCGCCTCAACGGCCAGGTTTCATTCCCGGTGCCGGCGGAGCGGACCGCGCGCTACCGCGCGTACGCCGGCCAGCGCAGGCTCCTGTTCGGGCTGCGCCCGGAGCACCTCACCGAAATGCGGCTGCACAGCGTCGCCAACCAGTGTCCTTTCGAGGTCACGCCGGAAGTGACCGAGCCCCTGGGCATGGAGACGCTGGTGTTCTTCAGCGTCAACGGCACCGAGATGTGCGCGCGCACCAATCCCGCGGCGAACACGCAGCCCGGCGTGCGCACGCAGCTGCTCGCCGATCTCAACCACATGCACCTGATCGACGAGGCGAGCGGCCGGGTGCTTTAGGGCGGCCCGGGGAGATGCCGGCCGCCCGGCACGTGCTTCGCCACCAGATCGAGCAGCCGGTCCGAGCGGATCGGCTTCGCGACGTAACCGACCGCGCCGAGCTCTTTCCCCCGGATCTCGCCCTCCTCCTCGGAGGTCAGAAAAATGACCGGGATGTACGGCAGCGAGTTGTCGGCCCTGACTGCCGCGATGAACTCGAAGCCGTCCATGTGCGGCATGTTGACGTCCGAGATGATCAGGTCAGGCGGCTGGCGCACGATCAGGTGCCCGGCTTCCACCGCGTCCTCGGCGACATGCACGGCGTAGCCAGCGTTCCTCAGGTGGAGCTGAAGCAGCTCGCGAATGGTCTCGTCGTCATCGACGATGAGGATGGTGGCTGGCATGATCCTATTTTCCCGCGAATCTCGTAGCGATGTAACTACACCGCGCCAAATGGCCGTTGCTGGTAGCCTTGGGCGCTTGCGCGTTCCTCCAACATGAGCCGGGCAACCGAGCGCCGCCAGTCCTGGCTCGATGTGTTTGCGGATTACCCCGCGCCCGCCAACCTCGCGTTCGAGGACGTGCGGCGCAATATCGGCATCGTCGACGAGTGCCTGCAGGACCTCTGGAATCTCGGCGAGAATATTTTCCTCGCCTGGACCTCGAGGGGCGAGCGCACGCTGCTGCTTGCGCTGCCCTACTACCTCCTCGCGGAGTATGTTTCCGGCGCCCGGCCGATCAAGGGCGAGCCGCGCCCTGAAGAGTACATAGGCAGCCTGATCTCGGGCTCCAAGCACCGGGGCGCAGACGAGCTGCAGGGCGTGGCCGACAAGCTGGGCATCGCGCCCCAGTCCGTCAAGCTGCCTTTCCGGCCCGATGACGGCGTTGGCCGGGATCTGATGAGCGCGCTGGTGCAGCGCTACGGCCTGGCGTACACCAGCAACCGCCCGGTGCTGCTCGTCGACATCGTCGGCTTCTCGCTGTTCCCCGCGATGGAGCAGGTGGTTCTCCTGCACAGCCTCAGCTACTCGGTCAATTCGGCCTATTCGAAGCTGGCAGCGCGCAATTTCCGCATCAACTTCGCGCGCAGCACGACCGGCGACGGGTTCTACATCTGGAACCGGGCCGATACGCTCGAAGGCAGCGCGCACCTTTACACCCTGATGCTGCTGGTGCTGGCGGACAACGCCATCGCGCAGAGCAAGGCGCGCTCGCGCACCGTGCCGAGGCTGCGCACCGCGTTCCACGTCGGCCCGCACTACGAGTTCTACCAGTCCGAAGGGCTCAGCCCGACGCGCGTCAGCTACCTGGTGGGCGAGGTCACCATCACCCTGGCCCGCCTGCTCGAGCGGGCCATGCCGGGGCAGGTGCTGCTCGGTGATTTCGAGGCCCACGCGATGACGGAGACGGGCAGCGAGACGCAGCGCCTGGGCACCATCGAGTTCGTCGAGCGCATGCGCGCGGCGGTATCGAAGCTGAGCGGCATCCGCCTCGCCGGCGAGGCGGTGCGCGAGATCAGGTGCTACCTCACCGGCCCGCAGGCGGGCGAAGGGAGCTACGGCATCAATCGCTATCGCGTCTCCGACAAGCACGGCATCAAGCACGCCCTGTTCAACGCCAAGATCAACATCCACCGGGAGGCGGGGGACTCGATTTTTCTCGGCGTCCGCAACCAGGCATTCGAGGATCTGGAGCTCGACGCGACGTTGCAGCAGGCGGCCTTGTAAAGATGTTTCAGTCTGCTTTACTGCCGTGCCAGCGGGGGCCAATATCCAGGCATGTCTACAGAGGATCGGATTTACCAGCGTACCGAGGCGGGCCAGAAAGCGTGGGAGTCGCGCGATCCTGGCGTGCCGGCCGAGCAGCGTCGCATTCTCGGCCTGATCAACGGCGAGACGCACTCTGACCTGTTGCAGAACCGCCTGCGCCATTGCTCTCCGGCGCAGATCTCAGGCTGGCTCGCCCAGCTGGAAAGGCAGGGGCTGCTGCATTCGGTGCCGGGGGCCGTCGAGCACGACCTCGATTTCACCGGCAACTTCACCGCCGCAGAGCTGAGGGGCGAGGAGAAGACGGGCGAGGACAAGAACCCCCCTCGGTAAACGCCAGGCTGTTGTTTCGTTTATGCTCTCATCGTCTTGCAGGGGAGCATAAGATGAAACGGATAACCCGTCTCGCCCTCGTGGCAATCGCGCTCGGCCTCGCAGCCTGCGCCTACCGCCCCATCGTCGATCCCAAGCGCAGCGACATGGCGCGCTACGAAACCGACCTCGCGGAATGCCGGCAGATCGCCGAGCAGGCCCCGGGCCCCGGAACAGGGGCCGCGGTGGGCGCCGCCGTGGGGTACGGCGTCGGCCAGGTGTTCGCCCGCACCACGGGCGCGAGGAACCCGAATTACGGGGCTCGCGGCGCCGCCGTCCTCGGCGCGGCCGGCGGAGCCGGCCGCGGGGCGCGCGATGAGCGCCAGGTCATCAGGAACTGCATGCTCGGCAGGGGGCACGCAGTGCTGAATTGATCGCCTCGAGCTTATCTAATAGTCCGAAGGGTCAAGCATTGTTATGGTGCGGCCTTAGGAGGTTCATCCACTGATGGCCGTCCCGCAAGCGAACACCCCGCTTCTGCGGCTATTGCTCACCGAGGACAACGCGGCCGACGCCGAGCTGGAGCTGCGCGAGCTGAAACGCGCCGGGTTGCGCATCGCGCACCGCGTGGCGGATACGGAGGATGGGTTCGTCAGCGCGCTGCGCGAGTTCTGCCCGGACGTCATCCTGTCGGACTTCTCGATGCCCGGCTTCGACGGCATGGCGGCGCTCGCCCTGGCCCGCGAGCTGGCGCCCGATACGCCGTTCGTGTTCGTCTCGGGGACCCTGGGCGAGGAGTACGCGATCCGGGCGCTGAGGAACGGCGCCACCGATTACGTGCTGAAGACCAACCTGATGCGCCTTCCGGCCGCGGTGGAGCGCGCGTTCACCGAAGCGAAGGAGCGCCGCGAGCGGCGGCGCCTGACGCGCATCCGCGAGTTCTCGAGCCGGATCAACTGGGCGCTGGTGCGGCTGCGCGAGCGCGACGAGCTGTTCGCGGCGATCAGCCGCATCGCGGTGGAAGTGGGCGGGCTGCGCGGCGCGCGCATCGGCATGCTCGATCCGGGCACGAAGGACGTGATCTGGAAGGCCTGGTTCGGGTCGTGGTCGGAGGGCAGCGGGCCGGACGCGCTGCAGGCCTCCGCGCGCGACGATGAATCCGGGTCAGGTCTAGCCGGGAAGGCGCTGCGCGAGCTTGCGCCCGCCATCTCGAACGACATCGCGAGCGACAGCGGCGTGCGCCAGCGCGAGAAGTTCGTCTCGTTCGGGATCAAGGCGATGGCGGCGTTTCCGCTGATCGTCGACGGCGCGGCGGCCGGAGTGCTCGCGCTGCAGGCCTCCGAGGTCGGCTATTTCGACCAGGACGAGGTGAGCTTGCTGGCCGAGCTCGCGGCCAACGTGTCCTTCGCGCTCGAGCTCATGCACAAGCAGGAGCGGATCACCTACCTGGCGCTCTACGATCCGCTCACCGGCCTTCCCAACCGCACGCTGTTTCACGAGCGCCTGACGCAGTCGCTGCAGTCGGCGGTCCGCAACAATACCTCGCTCGCGCTCGTGCTGATCGACCTCGAGCGCTTCAAGGCGATCAACGACACGCTGGGGCAGCAGGCCGGCGATAGCGTCCTGCAGGCGGTGGCGCAGCGGCTGGGGAGCGCCGCGGGCGACATCAACCGCCTGGCGCGCCTGGGAAGCAACCTGTTCGCGCTGATGGTCCGGCAGATTCGCGGGGCCGGGGAGGTGGCGCGCTGGCTCGAGCAGGTGTCGGTGCAGGTTTTCGGCACGCCGTTCGCCGCCGAAGCGCGCGAGGCCCGCCTCTCGGCGAAGGCCGGCATCGCGATGTTTCCCGAGGACGGCGCCGACGCCGACGCGCTGCTGCGCAACGCCGAGGCGTCGCTCAAGCGGGCGAAGGAAACCGGCGAGGCTTACCTGTTCTACGCGCCGCACATCAACGCGCGCGTGTCCGAGGAGGTCGAGCTCGAGCACCGGCTGCGCAAAGCGGTCGAGCGGGGCGAGCTGTTCCTGCACTACCAGCCCAAGCTCGACCTCGTGACGCGCCGCATCGTCGGGGTGGAGGCGCTGATGCGCTGGAAGGCGCCCGACGGCGCCCTGGTCCCGCCGGTGACGTTCATCCCGGTGCTTGAGCAGACCGGGCTGATCCTCGAGGCCGGCCGCCAGGCGATCGCCACCGCGACCGGGGTGTACCGGGGCTGGCAGGCGCAAGGTCTCGAGCCGCCGCGCATCGCCGTGAACGTGTCGCAGCTGCAGCTGCGCCGCAAGACGTTCGTGGAAGACGTGCGCGCGGCGCTGGGCGCGGAAGGCGCCGACGGCGGCGGCGTCGACCTGGAAATCACGGAAAGCCTGCTGATGCACGACGTGGACGAGAGCATCCGCAAGCTCGCCGCGCTGCGCGATTTCGGCCTGCGCATCTCGCTCGACGACTTCGGCACCGGCTTCTCGTCGCTCGCGTACCTCAGCCGGCTGCCGCTCGACACGCTCAAGATCGACCGCGGGTTCGTGCAGGGGATGACGGAGAACTCGCACGACACCAGCATCGTCGGCACCATCATCTCGCTCGCCCAGGCGCTGCGCCTCAAGGTGGTGGCCGAGGGCGTCGAGACCGAGCAGCAGGCGCAGCTGCTGCGGTTGCTGCGCTGCGACCAGGGGCAGGGGTTCCTCTTCAGCCGGCCGGTCCCCGCGGAAGAGATCGAGGCCTTGCTCAAGAAGTGAGACTGACTGCTCCGCTCCTGATCGCCGTCCTGGCCATCGTCGGCGCCGTGGTCGGCTATACGATGTGGGGCCAGTACCAGAAGCTCCAGCAGGAGCGCGCGGTGGCGGCGCTCGTCGCCGATACGACCACGCAGCTCCGTCAGGCGCTCACCGCGACCCCGACGCAAGAGGCCTTCTCCCGCATCGACGGCAACCTGCGCTCGCTGAAGGCGCCGCGCCAGCCCGAGCTCGCCGACGCGGCCGAGCACTACATCCTCGGCGCGCGCGAGATCGTGCGGCGCAGGCTCGACGCCGCGCGCTATGCGCGGCAGGCCGCCGCGAGCCGCCGGGCGCTCACCGCTCACATGAACGCGGCGGGCGGCAGCCGGCGCGGCGAAGCCTGGTTCCGCGGCGCAATCGACCTGAAGAAGAAGGTCGAGCGCGAGCATTTCGAGCTCGACGTCACGCTGAAGGCGCTGTACGAGCTGCTCGGCTCGCTGCCCGACGCGGAGAAGCGCCTCGCGCCGCACGCGGCCCTGCTGCTCGAGGAGCGGCTGCGCGTGCAGGCGCGCGAGCAGGCGCGCGCGGACGCCGAGCGCGCGGCGGCGGAGCTGGAAAAAGTCCGCCGCCTCGCCGAAGCGCGCTAGATGCCGCTTTGGAAGAGGCTCTGGCTGCTGTTCGCGGTGATCTGGCTGGTGGTCTCGGCGCTGAACGCCGGAACGATCCTGGCCTTCTCCGAGCAGCAGGAAAAAGCCGTTCGGCCGATCGTCCTGGGCCTGGGCGTCCCGGCGCTCGCCTACCTGCTAGCCTGGCTATGGCACCGCCGGCGCCGGCGTGGCGGCCGCCAGGGAGACGATCAGCTTCTCTAGCTTGCGCGCGTCGGCGTCGAAGCGCCGGATGCCTTCGGCGAGCTTGTCGGTCGCCATCGCATCCTCGTTGTGCATCCAGCGAAAGGATTTTTCATCGAGAGAAAGCCTCTCCACCGAAATTTCCTTTGTCAGACGTGGAGTAACTTCCCCTTCGGTCTTCGATAACTTCTCCAGAAGATCCGGCGCGATGGTAAGCAGGTCGCAGCCGGCGAGGGCCAGGATCTGGCCGGTCTTCCTGAAGCTCGCGCCCATTACCTGCGTGGCGTAGCCGTGCTTCTTGTAGTAGGCGTAGATGCGCGCCACGGAGGCCACGCCGGGGTCGTCCTCGAGCGCGATGTCTTCTACCTTGCGCTGCGCGCGGTGCCAGTCGTAGATGCGGCCGACGAAGGGCGAGATCAGCGTCACGCCGGCCTCGGCGCAGGCCGCTGCCTGCGCGAAGGAGAAGAGCAGCGTCATGTTGCAATGGATGCCTTCGCGCTCGAGCCGCTCCGCGGCGCGGATTCCCTCCCAGGTGCTGGCGAGCTTGATCAGCACCCGCTCGCGCCCTACGCCGACTTTCTCGTAGAGCGCGACCAGCCGCCTTGCCTTTTCGATCGACTTCTCGGCGTCGAAGGACAGCCGCGCGTCGACCTCGGTCGAGACGCGGCCGGCGACGTGCTTCAGGATCTCGCGGCCGAACTGCACGAACAGCCAGTCCATCGACAAGGCGGCATCGCCGCCCGCCTGAGCCATCGCGCGCTCGAGCAGTGGCCGGTAGCGCGCGTCCGCGGCCGAGGCGAGCAGGAGCGAGGGATTGGTGGTGGCGTCCTGCGGCTTCCAGCGCGCCACTGCGTCGATGTCGCCGGTGTCGGCGACCACCACCGAGTGCTTGCGGAGGGATTCGAGCTGAGTCGTCATCGGCGCCAGCATTATCTGACAAAAAGGGGGTAAACTGCTGCCACAACAACGATTTACTGGATGGTTCAAGGAGCCGCGTTGCAGCCGACAGACGTCAAGAACCCCGACTACTTCCATAAAGTTGTCGATTGCCAGTTGGCGTGTCCCGCCCACACCCCCGTTCCCGAATACATCCGGTTGATCGCAGCAGGGCGTTACTCCGACGCCTACATGGTCAACTGGGAATCGAACGTGTTCCCCGGCATCCTCGGGCGCACGTGCGACCGGCCCTGCGAGCCCGCGTGCCGCCGCACCCGCGTCGAGGAAGAGAACAACCCCAAGCCGGAGCCGGTCGCGATCTGCCGCCTGAAGAGAGTGGCCGCGGACTACAAGGACGACATCCGCGATCGGCTTCCCAAAAAAGGCAAATCGAACGGCAAGAAGATCGCGTGCGTCGGCGCCGGCCCCGCTTCGCTCACCGTGGCGCGCGACCTCGCGCCGCTCGGCTACGAGGTCACCATCTTCGACCAGGATCCGCGCGCCGGCGGCATGATCTGGTCGCAGATCCCGCGCTTCCGCCTGCCGCTCGAGGTGATTGACGAAGAAGTCGGTTATATCCTCGATCTGGGGGTTTCGTTCGTACATAGAAAAATACCTTCCATGAAGGAATTGATGGGCGAGGGCTACGACGCGCTCTTCATCGGCTCGGGCGCGCCGCGCGGCCGCGACCTCGACCTCCCCGGGCGCAAGGAGGGCGCGAAGAACATCCACATCGGCATCGACTGGCTGTCCTCGGTGTCGTTCGGCCATACGTCCGCGATCGGCAAGCGCGTCATCGTGCTCGGCGGCGGCAATACCGCGATGGATTGCTGCCGGACCTCGAAGCGTATCGGCGGCGAGGACGTCAAGGTGATCGTGCGCTCCGGCTTCGAGGAGATGAAAGCGAGCCCGTGGGAGAAGGAGGACGCGCAGCACGAGGGCATTCCGATTCTGAATTTCCTGGTGCCCAAGGAATTTGTGATCAAGGACGGAAAACTGGGCGGCATGGTCTTCGAAAAGGTCAAGGCCGTGTTCGACGAAAAAGGCAGAAGGAATCTTCTGCCCACCGGCGAACCGGCCCAGTACTTCGAATGCGACGACGTGCTCGTCGCGGTCGGCCAGGAGAACGCCTTCCCCTGGGTTGAGCGGGACTGTGGAATCGAGTTCGAGAAGGGAATGCCGAAAGTAAATACCAAGACCATGCAGTCTTCCGCGCCGAACGTGTTCTTCGGCGGCGACGCCGCCTTCGGCCCGAAGAACATCATCTGGGCCGTCGCGCACGGCCACGACGCGGCGGTTTCCATCGACAAGCTGCTCAATTGCGAGGACATCGCGGAACGGCCAGCCCCGGGCGTCAGCCTGATCTCGCAGAAGATGGGCATCCACGAGTGGAGCTACGACAACGAGATCCACGCCGACATGCGCTACAAGGTGCCCTGGCGCGACATCAAGATCACGCTGAAGAACGTCAAGGCCGAGGTCGAGCTCGGCTTCGACGTCGCCACGGCGTGGAAGGAGGCGCAGCGCTGCCTCAACTGCGACGTGCAGACGGTGTTCAGCGACAAGCTGTGCATCGAGTGCGACGCCTGCGTCGACATCTGCCCGATGGATTGCATCACGTTCACCGGCAATGCAGATGAAAAAGAATTGAGAAACCATCTGAATGCGCCCGCAAAAAACCTGACGCAGGACCTCTACGTCTCGGGGCCGCTCAAGACCGGCCGCGTGATGGTGAAGGACGAGGACGTGTGCCTGCACTGCGGCCTGTGCGCCGAGCGCTGCCCGACCGGCGCCTGGGACATGCAGAAGTTCCTGCTCGAGATGACCAACGCCGGCCCCGGCTGCCGCAGCCACCGGCAGAAGAAGGCCGCCTAGGGCGATGAAGAGAATCGAAGCGGTCAACGATTTCGTCATCAAGTTCGCCAACGTCAACGGCTCGGGCTCGGCGTCGGCCAACGAGCTGTTCGCGAAGAGCTTCCTGCGCATGGGCATCCCGGTCTCGCCGCGCAACATCTTCCCGTCGAACATCCAGGGCCTGCCGACCTGGTACGAAGTGCGCGTCACCGAGAAGGGCCACCTCGGCCGCCGCGGCGGCGTCGACCTGATGGTGGCGATGAACCCGCAGACCTGGGCCGAGGACGTGAAGGAGCTCGACCCGGGCGGGTATCTCTTCTACGACAACACCAAGCCGCTGCCGCAGTCGAGGTTCCGCGACGACATCCACGTCATCGGCATGCCGCTCACCGAGATCTGCAACGCCACGTACACCGACTCGCGGGAGCGGCAGCTCTTCAAGAACATCCTCTACGTCGGCGCGCTCGCCGGCATGATGGGGGTGGAGCCCGAAGTCATCGCCGAGCTGATCGGCGAGCAGTACAAGGGCAAGGAGAAGCTCCTCAAGCCCAACCTCAACGCCTTCAAGATGGGGCTCGACTACGCGCGCAATCACCTGAAGGACGCGATGGGCCTGAAGGCGAAGCGCGCCTACGCCGTCGGCGACAAGATCTTCATCGAAGGCAATGCAGCCGCCGCTTTAGGCTGCCTGTACGGCGGCGCCACCGTCTGCGCCTGGTACCCGATCACGCCGTCCTCGTCGCTCGCCGAGGCCTTCCAGCGCTCCTGCTCGAAGCTGCGCGTCGACAAGGACAGCGGCAAGAACAAGTTCGCCATCATCCAGGCCGAGGACGAGCTCGCCTCCATTGGCATAGTCGTCGGCGCCGGCTGGAACGGCGCCCGGGCTTTCACCGCCACGGCGGGCCCGGGCATCTCGCTCATGAGCGAGTTCATCGGCCTCGCCTACTTCGCCGAGATCCCGGCGGTGATCATCGACGTGCAGCGCGGCGGGCCTTCGACCGGCATGCCGACGCGCACGCAGCAGTCCGACGTCATGAAGTGCGCGTATGCCTCGCACGGCGACACCAAGCACGTGCTGCTGTTCCCCGAGGACCCGTACGAGTGCTTCGAGATGGGCGCGCAGGCCTTCGACCTGGCCGAGCGGCTGCAGACGCCGGTGTTCATGATGACCGACCTCGACATCGGCATGAACCAGCGGCTGTGCAATCCCCTGGTCTGGGACGATGCGCGCCGCTACGACCGCGGCAAGCTGATGACCGAGAAGATGCTCGAGGCGGGCATGGAGTTCGGCCGCTACCTCGACGTCGACGGCGACGGCATCCCGTACCGCACGCTGCCGGGCACGCATCCGACCAAGGGCGCCTACTTCACCCGCGGCACGAGCAAGAACGCGTACGCGTCGTACTCCGAGGCCGGCCCCGACTACGTCTACAACATGCAGCGGCTGCTCAAGAAATTCGAGACCGCCAAGACTCTGGTTCCCAAGCCCGTCCTGACGCCCTCGAAGGAGCCGGCCCGCTTCGGCTGCATCTACTACGGCTCGACCAGCCCGGCGATGCATGAAGCTCTTGAATCTCTTTCTCAAAACGGAATTTTCGTGAACGCGCTGCGCATCCGCGCCTTCCCGTTCCAGGACGAGATCTTCGACTTCGTGCAGTCGCACAGCAAAGTCTTCGTCGTCGAGCAGAACCGCGACGCGCAGCTCAAGACGCTGCTGGTCAACGACGCCGGCATCAACCCGGCGAGCCTGATCTCGGTGCTGCACTACGACGGCACGCCGATCACCGCGCGCTTCATCACCGAGGAAATTTCGCAGATCGTCACCGCGCTGAACGTGCGGCCGATCAAGAAGGACAAAGCTGCATGACCTACGTCCTCAAGCCGAAGCTCCACCATCCGACCCTCCCCAAGAACAAGATCGGCTACACGCGCCGCGACTACGAGGGCAAGGTCAGCACGCTGTGCGCCGGCTGCGGCCACGACTCGATCTCGGCGGCGCTGATCCAGGCTTTCTGGGAGCTCGACATCCAGCCGCACCGCGTCGCCAAGCTCTCCGGCATCGGCTGCAGCTCGAAGACGCCCGACTACTTCCTCGGCAACTCGCACGGCTTCAACACCGTGCACGGCCGCATGCCCTCGGCGCTCACCGGGGCGAACCTCGCCAACCGCGACCTGATCTACCTCGGGGTCTCGGGTGACGGCGACTCCGCCTCGATCGGCCTCGGCCAGTTCGCGCACGTCATGCGCCGCGGCGTCAACATGACCTACATCCTGGAGAACAACGGCGTCTACGGCCTCACCAAGGGCCAGTTCTCCGCCACCGCCGACCAGGGCAGCAAGTCCAAGCGCGGCGCCGTCAACGCCGACGCGCCGGTCGACACCGTCTCGCTCGCGCTCCTCATGGGCGCCACCTTCGTCGCGCGCAGCTTCAGCGGCGACAAGCAGCAGCTCACCCCGCTCGTCAAGGCCGCCATCGCCCACCAGGGCGCCGCCTTCATCGACGTCATCAGCCCCTGCGTCGCCTTCAATAACCACCCGGGCTCCACCAAGAGCTACGACTACGTCCGCGACCACAACGAGGCCGTCAACCGCCTCGACTTCTGGCCGACGCGCGAATCGATCACCGTCGACTACACCGAAGGCGGCGTCATCGAAGTCCCGCAGCACGACGGCTCGATCATCAAGCTGCGCAAACTCAGCGCCAGCTACGACCCCACCGACCGCATCGGCGCGCAGGACCAGATCGCCCAGGCCGCCGTCAAGGGCGAGGTCCTCACCGGCCTTCTCTACCTGGCGCCCGACGCCGAAGACCTCCACGCTCACCTCAACACCTACGCAGTGCCGTTCAACAAGCTCGCCGAGAAGGACCTGTGCCCGGGCACGGGGATGCTCGAGAAGATCAACGCGTCTTTGCGCTGACGCCTGAGTCCTTGGTGTCGCGGCGTTGTGCCGTACGTCGTTTCTCCCCTGCGCGTCGTTCTTGCAGAGTATGCGGTACTTGTTGAATACGCCGTTCCAGCGGACGGCGCCGTTCTCGCTCCCGACGGGGGTCTTCGAACCACCGGTACGCCGTCGTTTCGTCCGGAAAGCTACGCACATTCAACCCGCGCAGTCCCGCGATCAATTCGACGTACTCGTGCGAAAATCGGAGGTCCCTGCTGTCACCCAGCAGCGCGATGCGCGGCGATGTCTCTGCAAGCTCGCCGAAGTACTCGATCAGCCCGTGCCGCTCGAGCTGAAATACCGGCTTCGACGAACGAATCGAGATCAGGGTGCGCGGGCAGCGGCTCTCTCTGCTTGCCCTGAGGACTGCCTGGAAAAAGGTGTTCGTTTCCTCAATGGTCTCGCGGCCGAACAATTCCGCGCGGAGAACCCCTCGGTCGAGGGTAATCCTGTACCCCATCGTGCTCCAAGGCGCTGGCAATGACGTCGGATCCGTGCCTGTCACCACACGCTCGCAGCCCCTTGCACCGCCCTCCCAGTGACCCGGGCTCTGGGAAACAGAACATCATATGAATTGCGGATGATGCTGGCCATCACGTGGACTAGTCCGAGTGGACTATTCCTCGTTCCGCAATTAAGCTGTGCGAAGGGGTCGAGGGGGTGCCGGATGAAAGAAGAGTTGACTTGGCAGGTCAGGGACGAAGCAGACGAACGCGGATCTCGGCAGAAAACGCCACCCAAAGCATGCTTCTATTGGAAACGAGATGGACAACTCGTGCGGTCTGCTGAATTCACGCAGTCAGAGCTTGAAGCCGAGCTCGAGCGGCTGAGTGGCGATATGACGCAGTTCGTGATCGCACTTAAGATGCTCGCTCTTTCACGGGGCTCAAGATAGGCGTTCGGTAACGAGGAGTAGTCTGTTACACCCTCGTTGAAGCCGGATCAGGGGCGGTCACGCAAAGTGACAGCGTGGCATTCTATGTGGCGCTGTTCTGCGTGCACCTCCGCTAATAAGGGGAGATCTAAATGCATACAGAAAGCGTCAGCACATTCCTTGCGGTGTCGACGATGATCGCGCTTACCAGCGGATGCGCCTCAATTATCGGCACTACAAATCAAAGCGTTTCGATCCAGACGCTGGAGCAAGGCGGTAGGGAAATGTCGGGGGCGGTATGTGAATTGAGTAACAACAAAGGAAAGTGGTTCATCACCACGCCAGGATCGACGGTCATTACGCGCTCGAACGATGATATGCAGGTTCTTTGCAATAAAGCGGGCCTCGAGCCGGGACGAGCCTCCGTAGTCTCGGCCACGAAGGGCTCAATGTGGGGAAACATCGTTTTCGGGGGCGGAATTGGGGCGATCGTTGACCACAATAGCGGCGCCGCCTACGAGTACCCGGCGTTCTTTCAGGTAAAAATGGGGATGACCACAAGGATCGAGCCAGATCCTGCGTCACAGCCACAACCGTCGGCACCGGAACCTTCCGCGGCTTCCCAAGCGCAGGCTCCCGCCCCGACTCCAGCGCCGGCACTGCTACCGACTAGTACCACTCAGCCCACAACTTTAAAGTCAAGCGTCGACGAAAGACTGAGGGAACTTAAACGCCTTCGCGAGTCAGGTTTGATCGATGAAAGCGTGTACTTGGAGCGGCAACGGAAGATCCTAGAGTCTCAGCAGTAGGCCTCTTATCCAGTCGCTGTAGCGCGGATGCCCTACGACATACTGATTAAGAACGGTACCGTGATCGACGGCACCGGGGCGCCGGCGAGGCGCGCGGATGTCGGGATCGTGGGCGGGAAGATCGTCGAGGTAGGCGAGTTATCCGGGGCCGCGCGCAAGACGATCGACGCGGATGGGCTGGTGGTGGCGCCGGGATTCATCGATCCGCACACGCATTACGACGCGCAGATCTGCTGGGACGGGGGGATGACGCCGTCGTCGTGGCACGGGGTGACGTCGGTGGTGATGGGGAACTGCGGGGTGGGGATTGCGCCGTGCAGGCCGCAGGCGCGAGAGATCGCGATGCGGGACCTCGTGAACGTGGAGGCGATCCCGTTCGAGGTGCTGAACGCTGGCATTACCTGGGACTGGGAGACGTTCCCGGAGTACATGGACGCTGCGCAGCGCCGGAAGCCTGCGCTAAACCTAGCGTTTCTCGCGCCGCTCACGCCGTTCAGGCATTACGTGATGGGCGAGGCGTCTATGGAGCGGACGGCGACGGCCGGAGAGACGGCGGAGATCAAGGTGCTGCTGGGCGAGGCGATGGACGCGGGCGCCTTTGGCTTCTCCAGCACGCTTCTCAACCAGCACCTCGGCTACCAGGGGCGGCCGCTCGCGTGCCGCAATGCGAGCCGCGAGGAGCTGAAGGCGTATTGCAATGCGCTGCGCGAGCGCGGCAAGGGGTCGATCGAGTTCGCGATGACGCGCCAGATCGCCGTTCTGGAGCAGCCTGAGCTGGAGCTGCTCGATTTCATGCTGGAGGAGAGCCGGCGGCCGATCACGTTCATCGCGATGTTCGACCGCGACGACCTGCCCGACGCGCTGCGCGAGACGATGGCGAAGGTGCGGCCGATGATCGCGCGCGGGGCGCGGCCGCAGACCTCGCCGCTGCCGCTCACGCGCGAGCTCACCATGCGCAGCCCCTTCGCGTTCGGCGCGTTTCCGTCGTGGAAGCGGCTGTTCGAGGACACGTCCAAGGCCGCGCAGTCCGCTGTGTACAAGGATGTAAATTTCAGAAACCAATTCAGGGAGGATCTGAAGCGCCCGGCCTCCTTCGCCGACTGGGCGCGGATCACGGTGCATGAAGTTCGGTCTGCCGGGCTGAAAAGATATGAAGGAAGAACCGTCGCGGAGATCGCGGCGGAGCGGGGCGTGGATGGCGTGGACGCGCTGCTCGACGTGACGCTGGAAGACGACCTGGAGAACGAGTTCACGGTCCAGTCGTGGAACACGCGCGCGGACCGGATGGCGGAGCTGCTCAACGACCGCAGCGTTCTCCTCGGCCTCGGCGACGGCGGCGCGCACCTGGACATGCTGTGCGACTCGGGCTACCCGACCTATGTGCTCGGCACGTGGGTGAGGGAGAGGAAAGTCCTGTCGCTCGAGGAGGCGGTGCGGCGCATGACCTCCGACCCGGCCGACTTCTTCGGCATCCGCGACCGCGGCCGGCTCAAGGCGGGGCAGGCCGCCGACATCGTGATCTTCGACCCGGCGACGGTCGGCTCCGGCGGCCGCCCCGAGCGGCTCCACGACCTGCCGGGCGGCGCGAAGCGCATGGTGGTGCGCTCGCGCGGCATCGAAATGACGCTCGTCAACGGCGAGCCGACCTGGGAGAAGGGCGCCCTCACGGGCGCAGCCGCGGGGAAGGTGCTTCGATCGTGAGGCGTGACGTATGCCGCAAGCGCCGCGCGGTGCAGCGCGTAGCATGGAGAAATTGCATCGGGAGGCTTCTATGCTGCGCGCCGTCTGCCTGTCCGCCGCTCTGCTCGCCTGCTCTCCGGCGCTCGCACAGAACTATGGCGGCACCTTCACTGCGAGGAACGCTTCCGGGGGCACCGTGATGCTCACGCTCGCTCAGGATGCGCAGAGCGGGGTCAGCGGCACGCTCACGGGCTACGGCAGGAGCAGCCTGCAAGTGCAGGCGCGCGTCGAGGCCGGAGGCCTGCGCGGTACCGCGGGCAACAACTTCGGCATCCTCTACCTGACGGGTCGTCTCGACGGCGAGGAGCTGAGCATCGTGCTCATGGAGTCCGACCTGGGTGGAAAGCCGAACCCGCAGCGCGCCAGCGAGCTGCGCCTCGCGAAAGCCCAGGCCAAGACCGCTCCCCACAACGAGCGGCTCAGCGAGGCGCTTACCCGGAACGCCTGGTGCAGCTTCACCTACAACATCAGCGGCAATCGCAATATGGAGCGCCTGGTCTTCACGCGCAGCGGCTTGGTCAAGCAGACGCCCGGCAAGCAGGCGCACTGGCGCGTGCAGAACGAGACGCTGGAGTTCTCCCCCGATGGCATCAGCTGGTCGCCGCAGCCGCTGCGGCTTGCGCTCAGCTCTAGCGGCTCCGCCGTGCTCCAGTCGCACGACAAAGAGTATGCGCAGTGCGACTAGCTCTCTAGCATGAGAAAAACGGGGACAGACCCCATTTTCCTGCGGGCTGCGCTGAGCAGCGGAAAATGGGGTCTGTCCCTGTTTTTCTCCGCGGCGCTGGCGCAGCCGTATCCCGCCAAGCCGGTCACTTTCATCGTGCCGTTCGCGCCGGGCGGCGGGACGGATATCACGGCGCGCACGGTGGCGGCGAAGCTCTCGCAGAAGTGGGGGCAATCGGTGGTGGTGGAGAACCGCGGCGGGGCGGGCGGGGTGATCGGCACCGACGTGGTGGCGAAGGCGAGGCCGGACGGCTACACGCTGCTGATCGCGAACGTCGGCATCACGTCGATCAACCCGGCGCTCTATCCGAAGCTGCCCTACGACGCGGACCGGGCTTTCGCGCCGATCTCGCTCGTCTGCGAGCTGCCGTTCGTGCTGATGGCGAGCCCGAAGTTCGCGCCGAATTCGGTGCAGGAGCTGGTGGCCTTCGCCGGGGCGAATCCGGAGAAGGTGACGTATGCGAGCTCGGGCCAGGGCGGCTCGCCGCACCTGACGGCGGAGCTGTTCCAGCTTCTGACGGGGACGAAGATGACGCACGTGCCGTACAAGGGCGGCGGGCCGGCGATGATCGACCTGATGGCCGGCCACGTCGACATCCTCTTCGCGTCGGTGCTCGAGGGATCCGGCCACATCAAGGCTGGGAAGCTAAAGGGCCTCGCGGTGACGCACGCGAAGCGCAATCCCGCGCTGCCCGACGTGCCGACGATCGCCGAAGCGGGCGTCAAAGGCGGCGAATCGGGCTCGTGGATCGCGCTGCTCGCGCCGGCGGGGACCCCTTCGGCGGTTATTCAAAAGATTTCATTGGATATCAAGGAAGCCGTGGGCGCCGCCGACGTGCGCGAGAAGCTGATCGGCCAGGGCGCCGTGCCGCAGGCGAGCACGCCGGCCGAGCTGCAGGCGCGAATCGACGCCGATCTCGGGCGCTACGGCCGCATCATCCGCGACAAGGGCCTCAAGGCGGAGTGACTATCGATCGGCCCACGGCAGCTCTTTCCACAGCTGCCGGAACTGCTGCTCGCCCTCGCGCACCACGGCCTCGAACTGCGCCGGATTGAGGTAGCGCAGCGGCGCGAAGAACCTGACCGCTTGCGCCTGGAATTCCGGATCGGTCGCCGCGCTCTCCACCGCTCGAGCGAGGCGCTCGCGGATCTCGGGCGGCAGGCCTTTCGGCGCGGCGAGGCCGCGCAGCGCGGAGAGCTCGAAATCGAAACCCTGCTCGCGCCCGGTCGGAAGATCCGGCGCGAGGTTGGTGCGCGCCGGGCTGAACTGGCCGAGGTTGCGCATCGCCGCGCCGCCGCGGATCGCCTGCAGCGACTCGCCGACGTTGATCGCCGCGACCTCGATCTGCTTCGACGCGAGGGCGGTGCGCACGTCGGCCGAGCCCTTGAACGGGATGTGCGTCATCTTCACGCCGGCGGCGCGCTCGAACATCAGCATGAGCAGGTGGTCGTCGGAGCCGATGCCGGTGGTGCCGACCGTCACCTTGCCGGGATTCGCGCGCGCGTAGGCGGCGAGCTCTTGCAGCGTTCGCACCGGCGTATCGCTGTGCACGGCGAAGTTGCACGGATCGTCGACGATGTTGCCCAGCAGCTCGAAGCGCTGCGGGCCGCCGAACTGCGCCGCGCGCTCGATCGGGATCGTCATCAGCGGCGGCGTATTGACGAAGCCGATGGTGTAGCCGTCGGCCGGCGCGTTGGCGAGCGCGGTGAAGCCGACCTCGCCGCCCGCGCCGGCGCGGTTGACGATCACGAACTTCGCGCCGCCGCCGAGGTATTTCTCGAGGTACGGGGCGAGCGCGCGCGCCACCAGGTCGGTGCCGCCGCCCGGCGAGTAGGCGACGATCATCGTGATCGGCCGCTCGGGATACGCGGCGGTCGCAGTGCACGGCAGCAGGGCCAGCGCAGCGAGGATCAGCCGATGAAAGCGTCGCACGCCGGAAGTTTACGCCGGTGGGGCGTTGCCCACAGTGTGAGCCGGCGCCTTGCCTAAATCAGAGCCTGCGCGTAAGTTGCCACGCGAAGAGACAGGGAGGAGGGAGTCATGAAATCGATTCAGGCGCTCGTCGTTGCCATAGCCGCTGTCGCGGCCGGCGGAAGTGCTTGGTCGCATGAGGAGCGAGAGAAGCCGTTCATCGCGTCGTGGGCCGTCGGCCATATCAATCCGATGGCCGTCAACATCGTGCAGTACAGCAATCAAACGTTGCGCGAGGTGGTTCGCGCGAGTGCCGGCGGCGACCAAGTTCGGGTGCGGATTTCGAACACGTTTGGAACCGACACGCTTGCCATAGGCGAGGCACGCATCGCGCTCAGCGCCTCCGGGTCGAACATCATCCCGGGCACCGACCGCATTCTGACCTTCAGCGGCCAGGCGTCCATCAACGTGCCCGCCGGTGCTCCCGTGTTGAGCGATCCGGTGAGCCTCGAGGTCGAAGCGCTGTCGGACCTAGCCGTCAGCATCTATCTCCCCAACGCCACGGCGGTCGAAACCTCGACGCTCTTCCAGGGTTCGAGCTACGTATCGCTGTCGTCGGGCAACCATGCTGCGGCGCTCAACTTGCCGTCGGCTTCGCCGATTTCCGCCTGGCCGTTCGTATCCGGCATCGACGCCAGCGCTTCGAAGAAAGGCGCATCCATCGTCGCGCTCGCGGATTCCGCCACGCTGACTTCACAATGGCCCATGTTTCTTGGCGAGCGCCTTCAGGCGCGTCCGGACACCGACCACCTCGGCGTCGTGAGCGTCGCGATCGCCGGCAACCGCCTTCTCCATAACAGCGCGAGTCCGCTGGGTCCGGCCGCTCCGAATCCGCAGTGGGGCCAGAGTCTGCTGACGCGCTTCGACCGCGACGTGCTCGCGCAGGCCGGCGTGCGGCACGTGATCGTGTTCATCGGCTTGAACGACATCGCGGGACCGGGCGCGTTCTATCCGGTATCCGAAGCCATCACCGTAGATGACCTGATCGCGGGCTATCGCCAGCTGATTGCGCGCGCCCATGAGAAAGGCCTCACGATCCAGGCGTGCACGCTGCCGCCGCTCGAGGGTAATACCAGCCTTCCCGGCTACGACACGCCCGCCAACGAGGCGGCGCGCGTTGCGCTGAACCGCTGGATCCGCACCAGCGGAGAATTCGACGGCATAGTCGACGTTGATCGTGTGCTGCGAGATCCAAGCCATCCGACCCGGCTCTTGCCGCTCTACGATAGCGGCGATCACCTTCACCCCAATGCGACCGGCGGCCGGGCGATCGCCAGGGCCGTCGATTTGAAAGTATTCCGCTAGCCTTCGAGCCGGACTGCTGCGACCCGGGCAACGCGAAGTTCATGGAGCGCTACCGGCCGCTCGCGCGCCAGCCGCGGCCGGCACGAGACTCTAGGGTCGAGTGCCCCTTCAGTCGAAGCTGACGATCTCCACCCAGTTAGAGGCTTTGACGATCGCGCCACGTGAAGAACAGATAGTCAGTCCACGGAAATACGGCTCCAAAATTCACTCTTGCATTGACGTGGTGCTTCAAATGGCGGTCGCGATAGAACCGCAAGACACGGCCGGAACGCTGAAACCAATTCGCCTCGATGCCGTGAACTGCCCGATGAATGCACGTCCACAGGTACGTGTATAAAAAGGTCCATGCCAACAAGGCCGCGCCGGGAATAACGACCGTAAAAAACGGGTCGATGGCGATCCCCCACACGGCGAGCAAGAAAAAGGCTGGGCTCGCCACCAATAGACAGTCTTTCAACGGCGCGTCAACAAATTCATGGTCATTCGCCCCCCTATGGTGCGCTCCATGGGCTTTGAGATGGTCCAACTTCGGATCCAGTATTCGATTGCCTCGGTGCATGATCCAGCGGTGCGTGCCGTATTCGAGCAGCGCGACGAGCGGTGTCCACATCACGAACCACAGCATGAACGCGAGCAGCCAGCCCAGAGGAGTAATGGGCAGCAAGCCGATGACTTCTGACAACACCATTTCGACCCTGCAGTTCCCCATTTGTTTAGCGTAAGGCTAGCTTCTGCTTTTGGAGTACGTAGCGAACATAGGTGGCCGAGCCATTCTTGAAACCATCAAAGACATCGGATCCCACAATGGCGGAAAACTCTCGAAACGTACCAATGAGGCGCTGGTTCGCGGAGCGTTCGATCAGGGCCAACCTTCGCTCGCTGTCCTGTCGCAATGCTTCGAGGACGTTGGGAGTGATGTCCTGTGTTTCGAGGATGGCCATTCCAGTTTCCAGCAGCTGTCCATGCAGACGTTCGAGATCCTCGGCGGACCGCAAATCCGCGAACAAGAAGTGACCGCCCGGACGCAGGATCCTTGTGACCTCCAGAAGAAAGGCGGGCATCGATCCGTAGCAGTGCGAGGATTCGACGTTAATGATCGCGTCAAACGACTCGTCGCCGAACGGAAGAGCTTCCGCGTCGCCGTGGACAAACGACAGACCGTCGATGCGGCGATTTTCCCGGCAAAAACGGATCGCCTTTGCGGAAAAATCGACGCCGGTCATTTGTTTGGGATGATGGGACCGTGTGATGAGGGACGACCCGCCTCCCCGGCCGCATCCCACTTCGAGCACTTCGCGCCCTTTCAGCTCGACCGCCCTGGCAACGCGGCGGTATAGCTGAATCGCATACCGATTGGGTTCATCATCCGGATGTAGAACAGGCTCCTCGCTCGCGTCCAATGATGCATATCCATAATTCATGAACCGCCAATCGGCCATCTTGTAGCCGGCCAAGTACTGGTACCACCGCCGCCAGAGCAGTTTCTTGAACCGCGGCGAGAGCTCACCGAGCTTCATGGCCAGCCGAATGAGCATGGGAACCTCACATCGAGTGACGCAGACCTTGGCTATCCGGGAGCCTACGCGCTCCGGGTTGGCCAGGTCGTCTCTTTCAATCGAAGCTGACGATCTCCACCCAGTTCGAGCCCTTGCCGGTCGGGACCTTGCCGACCGGCACCAGGCTGCCGTTCGATTGGACGATCGAATACGAGGTGATCGTTTCCGATTTCTCGCCGGAGACGACCATGAAGCGCCCCGTGGGATCGATGCGGAAGCCGCGCGGCTGCTTCTCGGTGGGAGTGCTGCCGAGGTAGGCGAGGCTGCCGGTGGCGGCGTCGACGCGGAAGGCGCCGATCGAGCTGCTGGTGCGCTCCGCGGCGTACAGGAATTTCCCGTTTGGCGTCAGGTGCAGGTCGGAGGCCCAGATGTCGTTGTCGGTATTGCGTCCCGGCGTAGGCCGCGGACCGCCGGGACCGAGCTTGCTGTCAGGCGGCAGCGCGGATGCGGAGCTCACCTCCTTGAGGGTCCCGGTCTTGCCGTCCAGGGCCAGGGTCGTCACCGTCGCCGTGAGCTCGTTGAGGAGGTAGACGAAGCGGTTGTCGGGCGAGGTGATCAGGTGACGCGGGCCGCTGCCGGCCTTCATCTGCGCCACGGGCGGCGTGTTGGCGGTGAGCCGGCCGCTCTTCTCGTCGAACAGGAACTGGAACACCTGGTCGGTGCCGAGGTGCGGCACGAAGACGAAGCGATTTGTGTTGTCGGTGCGGATGGCGTGCGCGTTGCGCGCCGTCGGGATCACTTGAAGCGGCTCGCCGACGCGCCCATCGGCGCCGACCGGATTCACGCTCACCAGGTTGCCGCCGTAGGACGCGCTGAGCAGGTAGCGGCCGCTGCGGTCGAAATGGATGTAGGGGAAGCTCTCGGCGAGCGGCCCGGTGCCGACGAGCTGCAGCGCGCCGCTCGCGCGATCGATGCTGTAGGTGTAGGCCGAGAACGGCTTGGAGCGAACCCCGGCGATGAGGAAGCGCTTGTCCGGGCTGACGGTCATCGGCATCACGACCTTTTCCGCCTTGAAGCGCGCGCCGGGCTGCAGCGAGCCGTCGGCCTGCAGCGTGTACAGGCCGATGTCGCCGTCCTCCGCGCTCGAGACGTACACGAAGGTCGCCGCGCTCGCCTGCGCGCTGAAGAGCAAGGATGAAGCCGCCATGAGAATCGCCGCCTTGAAGTTGCCGCGCATTGCCTGTCCTCCCCCGGAAAGGAAGCGGCAGTCTATTCCTTTTTATGCCTTGGGCGGCGGCGGCAGGTTGCCGGGATGGCAGTCGGTCGAGGGATCGATGTGGTCCCAGGACCGCGCGCTCGCGGTCCAGATGTTGGTGGCGATTTTCAAGCCGCTGGAATCGTCGAGCGAGCCGGCGCGGACCACGATGAACCCCGGGTTCGGGTTGCGGTGGCTGTAGATCGGCGAGCCGCAGTCGGCGCAGAAGTGGCGGCTCAGCGTGCGGCCGCTGTGCGTGGCGGAATCGTCGTAGCGCTTCGTCGCCCCCTTGGTGATCTTGAAGCTGTCGCTCGAGACGACGGCGTTGACGGTGCCGCCGCTGCCCGAAGCCCTCTGGCAGTTGGTGCAATGGCAGGCGCGCAGAGCGGTAATGGGGGCGCTGATCGTGTAGCGGATGGCGCCGCAGAGGCAGCCTCCGGTGAGTGAAGAAGGCATCGGGTCACTCCTTTCTGGCTTTGCGAGAGCGTACTTTAGCTGCGGATTCCCTTCGCATAAAATTACTTCCATGACTGCCATCCAGAAGCGCCGCGCCATGCTGGTCCTCATCGTGCTGAGCGGGCTCATCATCTCGATCTGCATGGGGCTGCGCCAGAGCCTGGGCCTGTTCATGCGGCCGATGACGCTCGACCTGGGCATCTCGGCCGCCACCTTCGGCTTCTCGATCGCGGTGCAGAACCTCGTCCTGGGCCTGTCGCAGCCCTTCGTCGGCGCGGCGGGCGACCGCTACGGCCCGCGCCCGGTGCTGATCGCCACCGCGCTGGTGTACGCGGCGGGCCTCCTGCTGATGGTGTTCTCGAACGCCTTCCCCGGCGGCCTCGAGGTGGCGGGCTTCCTTGCCGGCGTCGGCACCGCCGGCACCGGCTTCGGCGTGCTCATCGGCACGGTGTCGCGCGCGACCCCGCCCGAGAAGCGCAGCCAGACCATCGGCCTGGTCGCCGCGGCGGGATCGCTCGGCACGATGGTGCTGGCGCCCATCGGCCAGTCGCTCATCAACGGCTTCGGCTGGAAGGCGGCGATGGTGGCGTTCGCGGCGATCGCGGCGTCGATGGCGCTGCTCTCGCTTCCCATTCGTGAATCCAATGAAAAGCATTCGGGGGAGAAACCAAGCAATCTGAAGCTCGGCGAGGCGCTGCGCCAGGCGATGGGGCACCGCGGCTACCTGTTCATGACGCTCGCGTTCTTCGCCTGCGGCTTCCAGCTCGTGTTCATCACCACGCACCTGCCCGCATACCTGCAGCTCTGCGGCATTGCGCCCGGAGTCGGAGCGAGCGCGCTCGCGCTGATCGGCCTGTTCAACGCCATCGGCACCTACATGTTCGGGCTGCTCGGCGCGCGCTACAGCCAGAAGCACCTGCTCGCGATGATCTACCTGCTGCGCACGCTGTTCATCGTCGCTTTCCTGGCCGCGCCGATCAGCGCGGCTTCGACCCTCGTCTTCGCCGCCGCGATGGGGTTCCTGTGGCTGGGCGTCGCGCCGCTTGTCAGCGGGATCATCGGCCGGGTGTTCGGCCTCACGCATTTCAACAGCCTCTACGGCGTGGTCTTCCTCAGCCACCAGGTCGGCTCGTTCTTCGGCGCCTGGATGGGAGGCGTCGTGTTCGACCGCGCCGGCAACTACAACTTCGCCTGGGGCGCGCTGATCGTCATCGGCATCACCGCCTTCACGCTGCAGTGGCTGATGGACGAGCGCCCGCCGCGCGAGCGCAGGCCCGCCGGCCAGCTCGCGCCCGCTGCTGCTTGAGCGTAGCATCAGAGTTCTGACACTTCTCCTTGCCCGTTCCATGATTCTCGGCGCCGCCGCGCTCGCGCTGGCGCTGCCGGTGTCGGCCTGGGCGCACATCTACAAATGGGTCGATGAGCGCGGGGTGACCATCTATTCCAACGTTCTGCCTGAGAAGAGCCCGAAGAGCGTGGAAATGGTTGTCGAAGAGAAGCCTGCCGATAGAGCGCCCGCGGCCGACGCGATGCGGCGGGAGCAGCAGCTCCTCGACCGGATCAGCAACCTCGAGCGCCAGCTCCAGGCACAGCAATACTCGCAGTACATTTCGCCGCCGCCTCCTTCCGTCGACTATGGCGGTTACTACCAGAGCTACTACCCCTCCTATCCGTATTCCTATCCCTACGTGGTGCTGAGCCGAAGGTTCATCGCACCCGCACGCAGCTTTGTTTCGCCGCGGTTTGCATCGGCCCGCGTTGCGTCGTTCCATCATGGCGGCATGAGCCGAGGAAGGCGATAGTCATGGCACTTCTCCTTGCCCGTTCGGTGATTCTCTGCGCCGCGCTCTCGCTGGCGCTGCCAGCGTCGGCGCAGCTCATCGCGCGGCGCGACCTCAGCTACTCCATGGCGCTCGCCATGGCGACCGGCGCGCTCGACGCCTGCAAGGCGCGCGGCTACGCGGTCTCGGTGGTCGTTGTCGATCGCGGCGGCGACACCATGGTCGCGATCCGCGCCGACGACGCCGGCCCGCACACGATGGAGAACGCGCGCCGCAAGGCCTACACCGCGCGCACGTTCAGGATGACCACCGAGGCCTTCCTGCAGGAGATGAAGACCCGGCCGGTGCGGCGCGAGCAGACCACGCTGCCCAACGTGATCGCGATCAACGGCGGCGTGCCGATCAAGGTCGGCAGCGACACGATCGGCGGCATCGGCCTGTCGGGCTCGCCCGGCGTGGACGAGGAGTGCGTCAACGCCGGTCTCGAGAAGGTGAAGCAGTTCCTGCAATAGCCCCTTAGCTTCCCGGCCTCGTCCAGCTCTCCGACCAGGCGAGGCAGCAGCTCGATGAGGGCTTGCCGAAGCGCTCCTGCGGGAAAGGTTTCGCGCCGGCGGCTTCGCCGTTGACGGAAAGCTGCGCGCTGCGCGCCGGCAGGAACGTGCTGTAGACCCCGAGCGGCCGGTTCATCGCGCCCGGCGGCATGGTGAGCACGAACGGCTTCATCAGGTCCCACCAGCTCAGGATGATCTCGTCGTTGCTGGAGACGACGCGCTCCTCGACGGTGCTGAGCGAGTTGCCACTGCGCGCGAACTCGGCGTCGATGACGGCCAGCGACTCGTCGCCGAATTCCTTGTAGAGCAGGGGCTCGATCGTGCGCTGGAGGTAGCGCGCGACGCTGGCGTTGTCGGCGTAGAGCCGCGGGCCCTTGCCCGTGAGCGTGCTCTCGATGAAGAGGGCGTGTCCCTGGCCGGCGGGCGACCAGAGCACGCGCCAATGGCTGACGCGATCGAGGAGGGTCTTGCCGCCGTCGTTGGAGAGGCGGATGAACGAGTTCTCGCCGGTCATCACGACGTCGTGCGGGTCGACCATCTGCGGCTCGGCCATGGCGTGGCTCCTCTGTTAGCATGTCCCGTCTCGAAGGGGAGAAGGGCCATGAAAAAGCTGCTCGGATTATCCGTCGTTCTGATGCTTGCGCCGCTTGCGCACGCCGCGGACATCGAAGCGGGCAAGGCGAAAGTCGCCACCGTGTGCGCCGCCTGCCACGGCGCTAGCGGGGTGAGCGTGAGCGATACCATCCCGAACCTTGCGGCGCAGCGCGCGGGCTACCTCGAGGCGCAACTGAAGGCGCTCAAGGACGGCACGCGCAAGAACCCGATCATGAATGCGATCGCGGCGCAGCTCAGCGCGGAGGACATGGCCAATGTCGCGGCGTACTTTGCCGCGCAGCCGGGCGCCGAGAAAGGCGCCAGATCCGGCTTCCTGCCGGGCGTCGCCAGGACCCACGTCACATTCCCGGAAGGCTACAAGGACAGGTTCGCCAAGTACCACACGATCAATTTCCCCGCGACGAGGCAAGTTCGGCACTACTACGCCAACAAGGCAGCGGTGCAGGCGGCAAGAGAGGGCAAGCCGCTGCCCGCGGGCTCGGTGCTGTTCGTCGAGGTCTACGCGGCGAAGCTGGACGCCGACCAGAAGCCGGTGACCGGCAGCGACGGTTTCTACGTGGCGGACAAGCTCCTCTTGTACACGGCGATGGCGAGCGGCGCGGCGTGGGGCAAGGATGTCCCCGACATGCTGCGCAACGGCGACTGGAACTACGCCGTGTTCACCACCGATAAGCAGCACCGGCCCGGCGTCAACCAGGCCGAGTGCTTCGCCTGCCACAAGCCGCTCGACAGCACCAGCTACGTGTTCACGCTGAAGCAGCTCGCCGGAGCGAAGTAAGGCCTTCTACTTCGTGGGCACGCGCCACGGCTGCGGCGGCGCCACGGGTTGTTTCGGCTGCTTCTTCTTTTTTTTCTCGCGGCCGCGTTCCTGGCCCTTGGGCATCGGATTCTCCTGGAAAGTTAAACATTCCGGCGCGATCAGGTCCATTATGTTCGCACAGGATGATCAAAAGCCGGCAATTGTCGAACATCACGCGCGCCACGCTCGAGCACTACGACGAGCGCGCGGACGAGTTCCGGCGCGGAACCTGCGACCACGACGTCAGCCAGAACATCGCCGAGCTGCTGCGGCACATCGAGGGCTCGCCGCCGTTCGCGATCCTCGATTTCGGCTGCGGGCCGGGGCGCGATCTCAAGGCCTTCGCCGCGCTCGGCCACGTCGCGGTGGGCCTGGAAGGCTCGTCGCGCTTCGCCGCCATGGCGCGCAAGGAAAGCGGCTGCGAGGTGTGGCAGCAGGACTTCCTCAGGCTCGAGCTGCCGCCGGCGCGCTTCGACGGGGTGTTCGCCAACGCGGCGCTGTTCCACGTGCCATGCCAGGAGCTGCCGCGCGTGCTCGCCGAGCTGCGCGCCACGCTCAAGCCGCGCGGGGTGCTGTTCAGCTCGAATCCACATGGCAATAACCAGGAAGGCTGGAACCGCGAGCGCTACGGCGCCTACCACGATCTGGAGACCTGGCGCGGCTACCTGTCGGCGGCGGGATTCGACGAGCTCAACCATTACTACCGCCCGAGCGGACTGCCGCGCGAGCAGCAGCCGTGGCTCGCGGGCGCATGGCGCTCCGGCGGTACAATCCAGCCCACGTCACAGCCACGGAGCAGGCGATGAGAGCAGACGCGGACAAGCCGGAAGCGGAACCGATCGAGCGGGTGGAAGGCATCGCGGAGCGGCTGGCGTTCAAGTCGCGCTTCGCGCTCGTCTTCGGCGAGATCAGCCATCAGCTCGCGCGCACGACCTGCGAGCGGCTGATCGCGCTCGCCCAGGAATCCGATGCGCCGATCAACGTCCTCATCTCCTCGCCCGGGGGCCACGTCGAGTCCGCCGACGCGATCCACGACGTCATCCGCTTCATCCGCGCGCCGGTGACCACGGTCGGCACCGGCTGGGTGGCGAGCGCGGGCACGCATGTCTTTCTTGCCGCGCCGAGGGAGCGGCGGGTCTGCCTGCCGAACACGCGCTTCATGATCCATCAGCCCGGCGGCGGCGCGGGCGGGCCGGCGACCGACATCGCCATCCAGGCGAAGGAAATCCTGCGCACGCGCGAGCGCATCGCGCGCGTGATCGCGAAGCAGACCGGCAAGACCTACGAGAAAGTGCTGGCCGACATGGAGCGCGACTTCTGGCTGAACGCCGCCGAAGCGGTCGACTACGGCATCGTCTCGCGGATCATCGAGAGCTCGAGAGAGCTTTCCTGAGGGTCCAGAACCTTTTTTACTGCGCCAGGCGCTTCACCATCTCGTACATGAACTCGCGGCCGGCGTAGAGGCGCGCGATCTCGATGCGCTCGTCGAGGCCGTGGATGCGGTTGTCCGCCGGGTCGACGAACAGGCCGGAAACGCCGTACATCGGCATGCCGAGGTTGCGCAGGAAGCGGCTGTCGGTCGCGCCGGTGCTCATCGACGGCACCACCGGGACGCCGGGGAATCTCTCCTCGGTCAGGCCCTCGACGACCTTCATCACGTCAGGACGCAGCGGCGATGGCGGGCTGGCGAGCGGCGGATTGCTTGCCTTGACCTCGACCTTCGCGCCGGCGAGGCGCCGCACTTCGGCATCCACCGCCGCCGCATCGTCGTGCGGCAGGATTCGGCAATTGACGGTCGCGGTGGCCGTTTGCGGCAGCGCGTTCTCGGCATGGCCGGCGCGCAGCATGGTCGCGACGCAGGTGGTCCGCAGCAGGGCGTTGTAGAGCGCGCTGGCGGAAAGACGGTCGTAGGCCTGCGCGTCGGCCTTGCCGCTCGCCGCCGCGCGCATGTCTTCCGCGAGCGAGCCGCTGCTCAGCTTCGCGCTGCGCTCGAAATAGAAGCCGGTCACCTCGGCGAGCTTCACCGGGAAGCGGTGCGCGCCGACGCGGGTGAGCGCGGCCGCGAGCTCGTAGATCGCGTTCTCGGGCACGGGAAGGGAGCTATGGCCGCCCGGATTGCGCACCGTGAACTGGTAGGTGGTGTACATCTTCTCGGCGACCTGGATGCGGTGCAGGAAAGGCTTGCCGTCGCGCAGCTCGCCGCCGCCGCCTTCGTTGATGCCGAATTCGGCGTCGACCAGCTCGCGCTTGTTGTTGACCAGCCAGAAGACGCCGTTGGACGGCACGTCGCCGCGCTCTTCGTCCGCGGTCAGCGCGAGGATGAGGTCGCGCTTCGGCCTGAAGCCCTCGCGCTTGAGCTGCGACAGGACCGACACGAAGGCGGAGGCCATCGCCTTGTCGTCGATCGAGCCGCGCGCGGTGAAAAAGCCGTCGCTCTCCTGCAGGACGAAGGGGTCGGTCTTCCAGTCCGCGCGCAACGCCTCGACCACGTCCAGGTGAGCAAGCAGGAGCAGGGGCTTCTTGCTGCCGTCCCCCCTGAAGCGAGCGACCAGGTTGCCCTTCCTGGGAAACGGCTCGAGGATCTGCACGTCCGCCTCCGCAAAGCCGGCATCCCTGAGGTGCTTCGCCATGCGCTGCGCGGCGAGCGTGGTATCGCCGGCCGAATGGGTGGTGTTGGTCTCAACCAGCTCCTTGTAGATCCCGTGAAAGCGCTTTTGCTCCGGGCTGAGCGGCTGGGCTGTCGCGGCGAGGGAAACCGCGCCGATCGCCAGGGCGCTGATGCATCTCTTCCAGTCCATGCGCGCTCCTTTCAGCCGACGCCTTCGACGAGGCGCACGTCGCGCTCGGCGGCGTTGCCCAGCACGCGCAGCGCTTCCTGGTAGCCGGGGCCGTCGTGCGCGGCGATGGCGCGCTCGAGGCTGTCGAACTCCACCACCACGGTGCGCTGGTTGACCCCGTTCTCGTAGGTCTTCGCCGGCATGCCGCGCACTAGGAAGCGCCCGCCCGCCGCCTGCATCGCCGGCGCGGCGATCTTCGCGTAGGCGGCGAGGGTCGCGGGATTCTTGATCGAGTGGTAGCAGGTGATCAGGTATGCCTTGGCCATGAATGTCTCCTTCGCTTAGCCGCGAACCACGCAGGTCGGATCGATCTCGATCACCGGTCCTTCGAACATGATGCCGGTCGACGGCACGAACGCGAGCGCCGGCGCCCTGGCGGGATCCGGGAAGTACTCGCGCCACACGCGCGCGAACGCGCGGTAGTCGCGGCGCGGCTCGGTAAGGTACAGGCGCACGTGGTGGCAGTGTGCCCAGTCGGTCTCGTTCGCCTCGAGCTGCTCGGTGAGGATTTGCATCGTAAAGCGCGTCTGCTCCTCGATGTCCGAGCGGTAGTTGCGCAGGCCCGTTGGCACCGTCAGCGCCGACTTGAAGTCGGGACTCGGCACCTGTCCGGCGAAGAAGCGCCACGGCCCGACCTTCATGGTGGGCGAGAAGTTGACCTTCCTCACCTTGACCGGATGCCAGCGCAGCCC
>Ga0210382_10000015_pt1 | contig 91765 bp, 76 predicted proteins | sample PLMedo_FD_155452 | JGI IMG/M metagenome (GOLD analysis project Ga0210382, IMG submission 155452) | Groundwater sediment microbial communities from an aquifer in East River, Colorado, USA - PLM0_60_coex redo | ecosystem: Environmental > Terrestrial > Soil > Riparian zone | place: USA: East... | reverse complement strand
GTGCCTCGTCCAGCGCTACAAGAAGGAATTGCAGGACGAGATGCCGGAGGTCGATCTGTTCCTCGGCTTCTCCGACTTGCACCACCTCGTACCCGAGCTCGCCCAGCGCGGTCTGATCGCGGATCCGGTCGCCGACCATCCGGGTGTGCGGACGTTTCGATCGTTTTTGGGCGACCAGCCGCACGTGCGCTATCTCAAGATCTCCGAGGGGTGCGATCACACCTGCGCCTTCTGCGCCATCCCGTTGATGCGCGGCAAGCACCGCTCGGAGCCGCTCGAGCGGTTGGTGCGCGAGGCACAGACGCTCGAAGCGCAGGGCGCGAAAGAGATCAACCTCGTGGCACAGGACCTCGGCCACTGGGGGCGCGACCTGGGTCGCGCCGGTCCCAAACTGCCCGAGCTGCTCGAGGCATTGCTCGCCGCGACGGCCGTGCCGTGGTACCGGCTGCTCTACGTGTACTCCGCGGGGATCACGGAAGCACTCGTCGAGCTGGTGACGCGCCAACCGCGCGTCGTGCCCTACATCGACATGCCGATCCAACACGCCAGTGATCGCATGCTCGAGCGTATGCGGCGGCCCGAACGCGTCCGTACGCTCCGCGACAAGCTTGCCTGGCTGCGGGGCGCGATCCCCGACCTCGCGATCCGTACCACCTGCCTCGTGGGGTTTCCCGGTGAAACCGACGAGGATTTCCGCGCGCTGCTCGCCTTCCTCGAGGAGGCGCAGTTCGACCGGCTCGGCGCGTTCGCCTACTCACCGCAGGAGGGGACGCGCGCCGTGCAATATGAAGACGACGTGAATGACGACGTCAAACGAGACCGTCTAGAGGAGATCGTTGAAGTACAACGTGCGATTTCCGCTGAGCGTTTGGAGAGGTTCGTAGGACGCGAGGTGGACGTGCTGGTCGATCGAGTCAGCGACCCGGATGAGCAGGGCGCCACACACGTCGGCCGGGTGCAATGGCAGGCCGACGACGTGGACGGTGTGACCTACCTCGCGCAGGGTGGGTGGGCGGCGCCGGGGAGCTTCGTGCGCGCGCGGGTCACCGAGTCCGAAGACTACGATTTCCGGGCGGTCGCGCTGACGTGAGTCGTTCGGCCGAGCTGTTCGAGCGGGCGAAAGACGTGCTTCCGGGCGGGGTGAATTCCCCGGTACGGGCGTTCCGAGCGGTCGGCGGAACGCCCTTTTTTGTCGCCAGTGCCGCCGGTTGCCGCCTCACCGATGCCGACGCCAAGATCTACGTGGATTACGTCTGCTCGTGGGGTCCCCTCATCCTCGGCCACGCCCATCCTGCCGTCCTCGAAGCCGTGCAGCGGGCGGCGGAACGGGGGTGGACCTACGGCGCGCCCTGCGCCGCGGAGGTCGAGCTTGCCGAGGAGGTGCGGCGGCGCATGCCGGCGCTCGAGATGATGCGGTTCGTGAACAGCGGTACCGAGGCGACGATGGCCGCTGTCCGGCTGGCGCGGGCAGCGACTGGTCGCGACCTCATCATCAAGTTCGACGGCTGCTACCACGGTCATGCCGACAGCTTCCTCGTCAAGGCGGGCTCCGGCGTCGCGACCCTCGGCCTCCCCGACAGCCCCGGCGTGCCGGCGGGTCTCGCCGGCCTGACCCTGACCGCGCCATTCAACGACGCGACCGCCGTCGAGGACCTGTTCCGCCGGCACGGTGACGCGATCGCGGCCGTGATTGTCGAGCCGTACGTCGGAAACGTCGGCTTCATCGCGCCGGAGCCCGAATTCCATCCCGCGCTCCGCGCGCTGTGCGACCGGTCCGGCGCCATCCTGATCTTCGACGAGGTGATGACGGGGTTCCGCGTCGCCCCCGGTGGGGCGCAGGAGCGGCTTGGCGTTCGGCCCGATCTGACGACCCTCGGCAAGATCGTCGGGGGCGGATTCCCGGTGGGGGCGTACGGTGGGCGTGCCGACCTGATGCGGCGCATCGCGCCTGAAGGGCCGGTGTACCAGGCCGGGACGTTGTCGGGCAACCCCGTCGCCATGGCGGCGGGTCTCGCGACCCTTCGTGAGACCGCCCGGCACGGCTTCTATGAGGGGCTCGAGGGGCGCACCACACGCCTTCTGGGTGGGTTACAGGACGCCGCGCGCCGCCTCGGCGTCCCCATGACGCTCGGACACGCGGGATCCATGTGGGGCGTCTATCTCACGGCGGGCCCGGTGCGCAACTACGCCGACGCCAAGAAGACCGACACCGCGCTGTTCGCGCGCTGGCACAAGGCGGCGCTCGCCCGCGGCATCTTCCTCGCGCCCTCGGCGTTCGAGGCCGGGTTCGTCTCCAGCGCCCACACCGATGCGGACATCGACCTCACTGTCACGCAGTTGGATGCCGCGCTGGACGACGCGCGCGCTCGCTAGCGTCGCGGTCCTCACCGCCGCGGCGTGCCCGCGGCACCGCGGCCCGCCGGCCGGCCCCGCCGCCGAGCCAGAGCTGCGCGTGGCGCTCGCCGTCGGCGTGACGAGCGTGGTCCTCGGTGGAGACGGGGAGCTGTTCGTGACCGACGACGCCAACGGGCGCCCGGTCGGTTCCATTCCGGCGGGGGTGCGGTGGACCGTGGTTCTCGACTCGGGGCGCCTGCGCCTCCGGAAGCCGGACAGTACCGGCACCGAGCTGCTTCAGCGGATCGCGGCGGTGAACGTCAGCGAGGATCGCTACGCGCTGGCGAACGGCCGCCGCTACCGTGGACGGATTCACATCGTCGCGGCGCGGAACGGGCTCACGCTGCTGAACCGCGTAAGCGTCGAGAGCTACGTCGCCGGCGTGGTGGGCCCGGAGATCGGTGCCCGGGCGACCAACGAAGTAGCGGCGGTGCTCGCGCAAGCGGTCGTGTCCCGCAGCTTCGCCCTCGTGAACCGGGGGCGCTGGGAGGCCCTCGGCTTCGATGCCTACGCCGACGTGCGGGATCAGGTCTACCACGGCGTCACCGCGGAGACGCCCCAGGCCTGGGCGGCGGTGCGGGGCACGGCGGGGCAGGTGCTCCGCTATCGCGGCGAAATCATCGACGCCTTCTTTCACTCGACCTGCGGAGGTAGCACCGCGGGCGTGGAGGAGGCATTTGCCACGGCGCGGGCACGGCCCTACCTGCGGCCCGTCTCCGACGCGAGCGGAAAGGGAGGACGCTTCTACTGCGACATCTCGCCGCGATTCCGTTGGCGGGAAGAGTGGGATGGCGCCAAGCTGCGCGCTATATTCACCCGGACGCTGCCGCCAATCATGCCGCTTGGCGGCGACGGCCTGCAGCCCATCGCCGACGTCGCGGTGAGTCGGACGACGCGGTCCGGGCGCGTGGCCGAGCTGCGGATTGTGTTCGAGCGGGGCGACGTGCGCATCCGCGCCGGCGACGTGCGCGCCGTGCTGCGGCCCGAGGCGGACCGGATACTCGGCAGCACCGCTTTCCAACTCACGGTGACCAAGGACGGCGGTCAGGTCAGCCGCCTCGTGGCCGCCGGCGCGGGGTCCGGACACGGCGTCGGGATGTGCCAGTGGGGTGCCGTGGGCCGCGCGCGGGCGGGGCAGGACTACCGGCGGATCCTGTCGACCTACTTCCCGGGGACGACGATTGAAAAACTCTATTAAGATGGAACGTTGGAAAGTTGGAACGTTGGAAGGTGTGACTATTGTCCTCCTTTCCATCCTTCCATCGTTCCCACTTTCCGCTCAAGGTGTTCTCAATCAGTTCTCCTACGACAATCTCCGGCTCTCGGGGATTCAGGTCGACGTGGGGCCGCTCGGCGCGAGCGAGCTGACGGGAGCGATCGTGGCCGGCGTACGGATCGACGACGGCTTCATTGCTCCGCACGTGCGGGTGCTGCTTGGCGTGTCGTACTTCCGGTCCGAGTTCGACAACGAGGCCCGCACCCGCTTCGAGCAACGGATCCGTCAGTTCATCATCGACCCCTCGGGGGACGACACGATCGACGTGGGCCGCATCTTCTGGAGCGACCTGACGGGTGACCTGGACCTGCAGTACGTGATCCCCCAGGGGCGGGGCGTCACCACCTACATCGGCCTGGGGGCGAGCGTACACCTGCGCAATGGCAGCGGTGCCGCGATCAAGGGCACGTTCGTGGAGGACGCGTTGGACGAGATCAGCGCCGGGTTCAACGCGTCGATCGGTGTGGAGTTTCACCTGTCGCCGGCGTGGCGGTTCACGCTCGACGGACGGGGAGTCGTGTCGAGCGGACTGTCCACGGTCAGCCTGCGCAGCGGCCTCATGTACCGGCTCGGGGCCGGGCGGTGAACGATCCCGTACGCGTCGGCGTGATCGGCGCGGGCGCCATCTCACAAGTCGCCCACCTGCCGGTGCTGCGTCGCCTCCCGGGAGTGGAGGTCGCGGCGATCTGCGACAACGACGGCGGCAAGGCGCAGGCGCTGGCCGCGCGGTTCGAGGTGCAGGACACCTACGACGACATCGAGGAAGTCCTCCGTTACGCGACCGTGGACGCGGTCGTGATCTGCACGCCCAACCACCTCCACGAGATCCACGTCACGTCGGCGCTCGCCGCCGGCGTCCACGTGTTGTGCGAGCGCCCGCTCGCCCTGAACGTCGCCGGCGTGGAGCGCGTGCTGCAGGCGAGCGAGAAGTACGGCAAGCGGGTGATGGTGGGAATGAACCATCGCTTTCGCTCCGACGTGCAGGCCGTGCGCGGGTTCCTCGCCGGAGGCGACATCGGCGCGCTGCAGGCGGTGCGCGGCGGGTGGTATACGTTCCAACCGAGCCGGCAGCTGCTCGGCTGGCGACTGCGCCGCGAGCAAGCGGGCGGCGGCGCCATGCTCGACCTCGGTCTGCCGCTCATCGACCTCGGCCTCTGGCTCGCGGGGTGGCCGGCGCCCAAGCGCATCGCCGCGCACGCGACCACGGCGGGGAAAGACGGGGTCGAAGACATGGCATCGGCGCTCATCGTCTGCGAGAACGGCCTGTCCCTGACGGTGGACGTCAGCTGGCGGCACATGGGGGAGGGCGAGCGTTTCTGGTTCGACCTCGTCGGCGTGAAGGGCTCGGCCTCCATCCAGCCGTTGCGCATCTTCCGGGAGCAGCACGGCTCCCCGGTCGATGTAACCCCGACCGGCGCGACAGGGCGCGAGACGCAGTTCACACAGTCGTACCGAGCCGAGTGGACCTACTTCCTGGCCGTGATCAAGGGAGACGTGAACGCGCCGCCGCCCCGCGATCAGCTCGCGCTGCAGCGCGTGGTGGACGCGGTCTACAAGTCCGCGGACGAAGGCCGCGACGTGGTGCTGTGAAGCTCGTCGTGTTGGGAGCCGCGCTGCTCGTCGCGAGCTACCCACCGTTTCCCCTGCCGTTCCTCAGTTTCTTCGCGATCGCTCCCGCGGTCCTGCTCGTGCGGCAGGCCGCCCGGGACTCGGACCCCCGCCGGGCCTTCCGGTGGGGATGGTGGTACGGGCTCGCGGCCAACGGGCTCGTCCTCTACTGGATGATCGTCGCGCTGTGGCACTTCACCCCCTTCTCGGCGCTGGGGTACCTCGCCACCATCGCGGTGCTCGGTCTCGCGACCGGCTCGCTGTTCTGGTTCGTCGTGCGCCTGCGGCTCGTGGCGCCGGCTGTGCCGCTGTGGGTCACCCTCCCCGTGGCCTGGACCGCGCTCGAATGGCTCATCGGCCACCTCGGGGATGTACGCTTCCCTTGGCTGGGGCTCGGCACCTCGCTGGCGGACGCGCCGGTCCTGGTGCAGTGGGCCGACCTCGCCGGCGCCCGCGGCGTGACGCTGTGGCTGGCGTGGTGCAATGTCGCCATCGTGGAAGCGGCAACCGACGTGCGCGGTACGCGGTACGCAGTGCGCCGGCTGACCCCTGTCCTGATCACCGTCCTGTTGGCCCTCGGCTACGGGCTGTGGCGCGAGAACACGTTGCCGGTGCGCGAGGTCGGCGTCGTCGGTCTGATCCAGCCCAACGAGGGGTACCGGGAAAAGTGGGACCCCGGGCACCAGGATGAGGTCGTTGCAAAACTCCTCTCGATGACAGAGCAGGTGATGGCCCTGGCACGCCCACAGCTCGTCGTCTGGCCGGAGGCCGCGATCCCCGGATATCTGTTCCAGAACCCGGAGTGGGAGCAAGCGATCAGTGGCCTTGCCGCCGCGAGCCACACCCCGATCGTTGCCGGCGGTTTGCATGCCGATCTCCAGGCGCCACCTCCCATCCCCTATTACAATGCGGCGTTCTTCTTCGACTCGACCGGCGACCGCCGCAGCCATCCTGCCTACGGCAAGCATTATCTCGTGCCGATCGTCGAGCGTGTGCCGTTCGTCCCGGTGAGCTGGATGCGGGGGATTCCCGGACTGGGCCGCTGGTCGGGGGGCTTCGCCCGCGGCCGCGACCTGCCGGTGTATCAGGCCGCCATCGGGCGGTTCGGCGTCCTGATTTGTTACGAATCGGCGTTCGAGGACCTCCCCCGCAGGTACCGCGCGCTCGGCGCGAACTTCCTCGTCAACGTGACCAACGATGCCTGGTTCGGCCGCACCACCGCTCCCCGACAGCACGCCTCCCACCTGGTGCTCCGCGCCATCGAGACCCGGATGGGCGTGGCGCGCGCGGCCAACTCCGGGATCTCCGAGTTCGTCGACCCGCTGGGACGGGCGTATGCCGCCACGGAGCTGGGCCGCGACACGGTCGTCGCCGACCAGCTGCGCACCAGCGACGTCATCACGCTCTACGTGCGGTTGGGGGACTGGGTGGGATTGCTGTGTGTGTTGGCCACGCTCGGTCTAGCGACGGTGCTCGGACTCAATCGGTGGCAGGCTCGTTCATCCCACTCACCACGCCCCACGCCCCACTCACCGCCGTCATGAGAGTCGGCGTCGACGTCGGCGGGACCTTCACCGACCTCGTGGCCACCCGCCCCGACGGGGGGGGGGGCCTCGAGATCCGCAAGGTGGCCAGCACGCCGCGCGACCCCTCGGTGGGACTGTTCCGGGCGATCGACGCAATCGGCGCGGGCCCGATCGACGTGCTGGTCCACGGCACCACGGTGGCGACGAACGCCTTGCTCGAGCGCCGCGGCGCGCGCGTCGCGCTCGTCACCACCGCCGGGTTCGAGGACCTCCTCTGGCTCCGCCGCCAGGATCGCCCCGCGCTCTACGATCTCGCCCGCGATCACCCGCCGCCCCTCGTCGCGCGGGCCGACGTGATCGGCGCGGGCGAGCGGATGGGGCCGGCCGGGGCCGTGCACCCCTTGACCGACCCCGAAGTGACCCGTGTGACCGACGCGGTGCGCGCCCTCGGCGTCGAGGCGATCGCCGTTTCGCTCCTCTTCGCCTTCCGCCATCCGGCGCACGAGCGCCGCCTCGCCGCGGCGCTGCGTGCCGCGCTGCCGGGGGTGCCCGTGGTCGCGAGCCACGAGACCCTCCCCGTGTTCCGCGAGTACGAGCGAACCAGCACGACGACGGCCGAGGCATATCTGCGCCCCAGCGTCTCGGCCTATCTCACGAAGACCGCCGGCCTCGCCGGCGGTCGCGCCATCGGCGCCCTGCGGATTATGACGTCGAGCGGCGGCACGCTCGCCCCGGAGGCGGCGGCGGCGCGGGCGGCGAGCCTCGCCCTGTCGGGACCGGCCGGCGGCGTCGTCGGAGCGAGGCTCGTCGGCGCCGCCGCGGGCGTCGCCGACTTGCTCACTCTGGACATGGGAGGTACGAGCGCCGATGCGAGCCTCGTGACCGGGGGCGTCGCGCGCAGCGAGGGTGCGGAGTCGGTGGCGGGCATCCCGCTGGCGCTCCCGGCGATCCTCATCGAGACGGTGAGCGCCGGCGGTGGAAGCATCGCCGCGCTGGACGCCGGCGGCGCGCTCAAAGTGGGGCCGCGCAGCGCGGGCGCGGACCCGGGCCCCGCCTGTTACGGCCGCGGGGGCACGGAGCCCACCGTCACAGACGCCTGCCTCGTCCTCGGGTGGCTCGATCCCGCGCACCCCCTCGCCGACGATGTGCGGCTCGATCGGGCTGCGGCGGAGCGAGCACTGGCCGGGCTCGCGCGCGCCCTGGGACTCGCCCCTCGCGCCGCGGCCGCGGGAATCGTCGCGGTCGCCACCGCCGTGATGGCCCGCGCTCTGAAGCGCGTCAGCGTGGCGCGCGGCGTCGACCCGCGCGGCATGGCGCTGCTCCCGTTCGGGGGGGCCGGCCCGCTATTCGGCTGTGCGCTCGCCGACGCGCTGGGAATGTCGCGCGTGGTCATCCCGCCGCACCCCGGCGTGCTGAGCGCGCTGGGCCTCGCCGCGGCGCCCGAGCGCGTGGAGTTGCTCGCGTCGTGTCACCGGCCGCTCGCGGCGCTCGACGCCGCGGCGCTCGCCACCGCCTTTGGCCCGCTCGAGAGAGCCGCGCGCACCGCGCTCGCCGGGGGCGGGGGAGGGGGAGGGGGCGACGCGAGCGACGCCGCCGTCGCACGCTTCGCCGACTGCCGCTTCGCGGGACAGGGCTACGAGGTGACCGTGCCCGTGGCCAGAACTGACCCCGCCGCCCTGGCGACCGCGTTTCGCGATGCGCACCGCGCGCGTTACGGCCACGCCGACCCCAACGGGGCGATCGAGCTCGTCAATCTGCGCGTGGCTGCTGAGCGGTCCGTGGCACCGCTCCAACCGAGCGAGGGCCCCAAGCTGCGGGCGAAGGCGTCACGGCCGACGCCCGAGCACCGCGAGATCGTGACGCCGGGAGGCGAGGTCGTGCCCGCGGCCGTGTGGCCCCTCGCGGACCTGCCCACGGGGCTCGTGGTCGAGGGGCCGGCAGTGCTCGCGGGGCGAGATGCGACCGGTCTGATCGAGCCCGGCTGGCGTGGCACCGTCCACTCGTCCGGCGCCGTCATCGTGGAGCGGCGATGACGCTGGACGCGGTCGGGCTCGAGGTGATGGCCCACGCGTTCGCGTCCGTCGCGGAGGAGATGGGCCTGGTGCTGATCCACAGCGCCCTGTCGCCCAACATTCGCGAGCGGCGGGACGCGTCGGCGGCGTTGTTCGACGCCGACGGCGAGATGATCGCGCAGGCGGCGCACATCCCCGTGCACCTCGGCGCGCTGGCGGACGCCGTCGCCGCCGTGCGGGCGGAGCGGCCGCAGCCCGGTGACCTGTTTCTCCTGAACGATCCGTACGCGGGCGGCAGCCATCTCCCCGACCTCACCCTGATCGGCGCCATCGACGTGGATGGTGCCCTGGGCGGGTACAGCGTCGTGCGCGCGCACCACTCGGACGTGGGCGGGATGACGCCCGGAAGCATGCCCGCCGGCGCGCGCGAGCTGTACGCGGAGGGGCTCGTCATCCCGCCGGTGCGCTGGACGCCCGAAGTCGAGCGTTTGCTGCTCGCCAACGTCCGCACGCCCGACATGCGGCGGGGCGACCTCGCGGCGCAGCGTGCCGCGGTCGAGCGGGGCGCAGAGGGGCTGCGGGCGCTGGCCCGGCGCCACGGGTGGCGCGCACTGCGCGCGGCGGCGCGCGAGCTGCTCGACTACGCCGAACGGCGCACCCGCGGCGCGCTCGCCGGTCTGCCGTCTCCTTCGGCGGACCTGACAGCCGTGGATTACCTGGAAGGGGACGGCGTGGAAGAAGGCGACATCGGGATTCGCGTGCGCGTCGGGATCACGGATGGCTTTTTCCACGCCGACTTCACCGGAACCGCACCGGCCGCGCCGGGCAACGTCAATTGCCCGCTGGCCGTCACCCGCTCGGCGGTGCTGTTCGTGGTGCGCACACTGGTGCCGGAGGACGTTCCGACGAACGGCGGCGTGCAACGCGCCGTGCGCGTCACGGCGCCCGAGGGGTGCCTCGTCAACGCGCGCCTCCCGAGCGCGGTCGCGGCGGGAAACGTCGAAACGTCGCAACGCATCGCCGACACGGTGTTCCGCGCACTCGCGGAGGGTGGGCTCCCGGCGCCGGCGCAGGGGCAGGGGACGATGAACAACATCACATTTGGGGGCGTGGGGACGTGGGGCGTGGGGAGTGGGTGGACCTACTACGAGACAATCGGCGGCGGGCAGGGTGCCAGCCGCGGCGCGGCCGGCCCGTCCGGGGTGCACGTGGGCATGTCCAACACCCGTAATACGCCGGTCGAGGTGCTCGAGCTCGATCACCCGCTCCGCCTGCGGACCTATGCGCTGAGGCGGGGAAGTGGGGGCGTGGGGAAGTGGGCGGGTGGGGATGGCGTCGTGCGGGAGTTTGAGGCGCTGGCGCCGATGGAGGCCACGCTCCTCACCGAGCGGCGCCGGCACGGGCCGCGCGGCGCCGCCGGCGGAGCGGACGGCGCACCGGGAGCAAACCTGCTGAACGGCGCGCCGCTCTCGTCCAAGCAGACGCTGCGCCTTGAAGTGGGAGACGTGCTGCGCATCGAAACCCCCGGCGGCGGCGGCTGGGGGCAACCGGAGGGAGGGGACACGCAATGACCTGGTTTCTGGTGGCCGTGCTCGGTCTGGTGGCGGGCGTGGTGTCGGGGCTGTTCGGCGTGGGAGGCGCGGTCGTGATCATTCCGGGGCTCGTGCTGCTGGCGAAGCTGCCGCAGCACACCGCCCACGGCACGTCGCTCGCCGCGCTGCTGTTGCCGGTAGGCATCCTCGGCGCGTTCGAATACTATAAGCGCGGGCAGGTGAACATTCCCTACGCTGCGGTGGTAGCGGTCGGCCTGCTGATCGGGGCGTACTTCGGGGCGCGGCTCGCGGGGACCATGTCGGACGCGATGCTGCGCAAGGCATTCGGGGTTTTCCTGTTGCTGATAGCCGTGAAACTGCTGGCGACGCGCTAGGGGCCCTCGCCGCCTTCCGCTGGAGCCACGTGCTCGAACACCTTCCCCTCGATGAACAGGCGGAACAGCTCGGCGTCGAGCTGCCCCTCCTTTACCTCGTCGGTCATGATCTCGAGCGCACGCTCGAACGGCACGGCGCGCTTGTAGGGGCGGTCCTGGGCGGTGAGCGCGTCGTAGATGTCGCTGATGGTCATGATGCGCGTCTGGATCGGAATCGCGTCGGCGGCGATGCGGCGGGGGTAGCCCCGCCCGTCGAGCTTCTCGTGGTGGCCGTAGGCGATCAGCGGGACCTGCTGCAGCTCGCGCGTCCACGGAATGCGCTGCAGGAACTGGAACGTGTGCGTCACGTGGCTCTCGATCTCGAGCCGCTCCGCATCGTCGAGGCTGCCCTTGCGGATGGTGAGGTAGCGGACCTCGTCGGGCGTGAGGAACGGTTCGGACGTGCCGTCCAACCCCAGGTAGGACCGTTGCCCCCAACTCTGCAGCTCCTCGAAGCTGCCCTCGGGCAGGATGCTCGGCTCGTTGGCCTTGAGCACGACCTCCAGAAAGTGGTCGAGCTCCTGCAGCTCCCGGTGGTGCGCTTCCTCCCGCTCCTTGACGAACCCCTCGTAGCCTTTCTTCCCGTGCGTCTCCAGGAACTCGGCGCGCTGGCGCCAGAACTCCCGCTCCGCCGTGCGTCGGATGAATGCGTGCCGGTGCCGGATGAAGGAGAGGTCGGGGGGATAGAGCTTCTTCGCTTTCACGAGGACCTGCTCGCGCACGCCGACCTTGCCGAAATCGTGGAGCAGCGCGGCGTAGCGCAGCTCGCGCACCTGCTCGCGCGTGAACCGGACGTTGCGGTAGGTGCCGTCCGGCGCGCGGTCCACGACCTCGGCGAGCTCGACCGTCATCCCCGCGACCCGCCCGCTATGGCCGTACGTCGTCGGGTCGCGCTGCTCGATCGCGTGCACGGCGGCCAGCACGAACCCCTCGAACAACCGCTCGATGTCGGCGTACAGGCGGCTGTTCTCGATAGCCACGGCCGCCTGGCCGGCCAGAGCCGTGACCAGCTCGACGGTGCGCTTCGAATACGGGATGACCTGGTGCTCCACGTCGGCCGGTGCGTTGAGCACCGCATCGAGACTGCGCTTGCGGTTGATCAGCTGCAGGACGCCGATGATCTCTTCCTTGTGGTCCTTCATCGGTAACACCAGCATCGACTTCGTGCGGTAGCCCCAACGCTCGTCGAACGAGCGGTTGATCGTGTACTCGACGTCCGGCGGGAGGAAGTAGGCGTCGTCGATGACGAGCGGCTCCCCGGTGACGGCGCAGTATCCGGCGAGGCTGGTCCGGTCCACGGGGATGGTGAACTCGACGAAGGGGGCTTCGGGCTTGGAGAAGGTCTGCGCCAGCCGGAACCGCAGCCGTCGTAGGCCTTGCTCGCTGCTCTCCACCAGGTACAGACTGCCGGCGTCGGATTGGGTGATGCGCCGCGCCTGCGTGAGGATCAAGTCGAGCAGCGTCTTGAGATCGCGCTCCGTGCCGAGCGCCACGCCGATGCGGGTCAGCTCGCCGATTTCCCGGGCGCGCTGCGCCGCTTCGCCCCGCGCGCGCGCGGTCTCGGCGCGCGCGGCCGCCTCGCGGAAGCCCGCACGGATCGCGACCAGCAGGCGCCGCGGACTCGTCGGGTGCGTGAGGAACCCCGCCAGGAATTCGGTGGGCAGCCCCTCGGGAACGTCGGTCTCTCCCTCCCGCCCCAGCGCCACGATGGCGCCGCCGGCGTCCACGAACGACCGCATAATGTCGACGGGGAAGGCGGAGCGGCTCTCGGCGTCGAGCAGGAACACCGTCGGTCGATCGTCGGCGACGGCGAGCTCGCGCGGCAGGCGCACCGCGCGTGCCTCGACCTGCGAGGTCTCGAGCGCCGGCGCGACGGCGTCCGGCCGCCACACGGGAGGGTGCAACAGGAGGTATCTCACAGCCTCAGCTGGCGCGACGCCTCGGTCAGGTTCAGGGCGCGCGCCTCGTCACCGGACCGTTAGGACCGCTGCACCCGCTGGAGGCCTTCCTGCGCCTCCGCGTATTCGGGGAAGATCGCGAGCGCGCGGTTGAACATCTCGACCGCCTTGTCCTTCTGCCCGCGGTCCTGGAAGAGCAGCGCGCGCGAGTAGTACGTCAGAGCCTCCGTCGGCACCTGGCGGCTCATGCGCTGCTCGGACGTCTGGCGCGGGAGCGCCGGAAGACTGGCGTCCTTCATGAGGCGCGCCGACACGTTGCGGATGATGTCGAACAAGTGGTCCCGCTGCATCTTGTCCGACTCCGTCTTCACGACCTCGCCCGTCTCGACGTTGATGAGCCGGACGTCCACCCGGAAGTCGCCGTAGAAATCCACGAAGGTGCCCATGACCATATAGCGGGCACCGACCAGCTTGCCGATCTTCGCGGCGGTCTGCGCATCGACGCGCCCCTGCGCGCCGAGGTTCTGCTCGTCGAGGAGGCGTTGGATCTCCTGCCGCTCGACCACCCGGGCCGCCGGATTCGAGGCCAGCTCCGAGATCATCATGCCGGCGATGCCGCGCTCCAGCGCGTCGAAGTCTTCTTTGCCCTGCCCATAGGAGCCGCCGTTGTTGAACGGCAGCACGGCGATGCCGGGCCGCGTATCCTGGCCGCGTTGCTGGGCACCGAGCACGCCGCTCAGCGCCAGGGTCAGCACGGCCAGGGGGGCCACCATCGAACGCCAACGCATATGCACTCCTCGGGTCACAGGGTCAGTTTCATCCCTTCTTGCGCGGCCAAAACCTCGAGCGGCCGGCCGCGGCTCTGCGCAAACACCCGGGCTGCCGCCACCAGCCCGTCGATCGTATCGTCGTCATGCTCGGGCTCGTGATGAAACAGCACGAGCCGCTTGGCGCCGGCGTCCTGGGCCAGGATGACGGCCTCTTCATACGTCGAGTGCCCCCAGCCGCGGTGCGCCTCGAGCTCCTGCGGCGTATACATCGCATCGTGGATCAGGACGTCCACGCCGCTCAGGAACCCCACAAAGTCGCGCCGCCACGTCGCCGGCACGTCGTAGTGCCCGCCCGGTCCCAGCTCGTTGTCGGTCACGTACGCCAGGCTCGGTCCTGCTGCGCCGCGACTCGCCGCCGGCGTCAATCGAAAGCCGAGCGTCGTCCCGGGGTGCCGCAGCTTCACCGTCCGCACCCGGAACTCCCCGACTGAGAACTCCGGCGTGTCCACCTGCTGCACCGTCAGCTGCGCCGACAGCGCGTCCAGCGGGACCGGAAACACCGCGGGATCCATCTGCTGACGGAGAATCGCTTCGAGCGACGTCGTCCCCTGCCGCGACCCCCAGATGCGGACGGCGTTCCCCGGAGCGAAGAACGGCTTGAAGTGGGGCAGGCCCTGGATGTGGTCCCAGTGGGCGTGCGACAGCAGGATCTCCACCTTCACCGCGCCGTTCTGATGCTCGACGAGCTGCAGCCCCAGCGCCCGGATCCCGGTGCCGGCGTCCAGCACGACGAGCTGGCCCCCGGCACCCTCCACGGCGACACACGGCGTGTTGCCGCCGTACCGCGCGGTGTGGGCCCCGGGAGTCGGGATGCTACCCCGCGTCCCCCAGAAGGTCACCGTGTAGGCCATACGCTCGGGCACGCTGTAATTCGGGCTAAGTTACTGAAAACGAGGAACGTAGAACAAGCCACCGCCTCACCCAGGCACCGTGACGGGCCTCACGACCGGCCCGCTGCCTGCTCCAAGGTCGCCCGGTCGCGGATGAGGATGTCCTTGCGGCTCACGTCGATCAGGCCCTTGTCCACGAACTCCCGCATGGTCCGCGAGACGGTTTCGCGCGAGGAGCCGATCATCTGCGCGATGGTGTGGTGGGTGAGGCGGCGGGTGATCCGCTGACCGTCGGTCTCGTCGGCCAGCTCCAGCAGCAGCTGGGCGACGCGTCCGTGCACGTCGAGCAGGACCAGGCTGCCGACCTTTTCGTCCACGCGGCGCAAGCGGCGCGATAGCTCGCGGAGCAGCGCCAGCGCGATGCCCGGCGTGTGCATCAGGATAGCCTGGAAGTCCTCGCGCCGCAGCACGAGGAGGCCGCTGTCCTCCATCGCGATGACGTGCGCGGAGCGCGGCTCGTCGTCGATCAGGGCCATCTCGCCGAAGAACTCTCCCTCGCCCAGCACCGAGAGAATCACCTCGCGCCCGTCCTCGCCGATCAAGACGACCTTGACCTGGCCCTTGGCGACGACGTAGAGGGCGTCGCCGGGGTCGTCTTCGAACAGGATCACTGAGTTCTTGGGGTAGCTGCGCTCGCGGGCAACCTCGACCACGCGCTGCAGCTCGGCGGGGGCAAGTTGGCTAAACAGCGGCACCTTGTGGAGCACGACGGCTGCCGTCACGCGGGGACTCCCCCCTAATGCTGGGACTGGCTTCGGGTCGGGCAAGCTTACGCGCAACCAGCGCCGGTGTCAATTCGGCGCAATGCCAACGGCTTGCCCCCAAGTTCCGACGCCAGTTATATTTCCGCGCTTCGTGCTGTTCGACTTTCAGTCAAGGATGCTCGAGCTGTGAAACCCGGGATTCACCCCAAGTATCGGCGGGCGACCGTGCAATGCGCGTGCGGCAACACCTTCGTCACGCGCTCCACCGTGCCCGCGATCCACGTCGAAATCTGCGCGCGCTGCCACCCCTATTTCACGGGCAAGCAGAAGTTGATGGACACCGCCGGCCGCGTGGAGCGGTTCCGCCAGAAGTACGCCGCAGGCGCGGGGACCAAAGGGAGCTGACCGTTGGAGGCCCGACTCCGCCAGGCGCTCGCGCGGGCGGAGGAGGTCGCCCGACAGTTGGCCGACCCCGACACCGCGCGGAATCCGGCCAAACTCAAGCAGCTGGGCCGCGAGCACGCGCGGCTCGACGCCGTGCGCCAGGCTCACGTGAAGCTGGAGCGTCTCGAGACGGAGCTGGCCCAGGCGCGTGAGGTACTGCAGGATCGGGATCCCGACATGTCGCAGCTCGCCCGGGCCGACGTCGAACGGCTCCGCCCCGAGATCGAGCGGCTCGAGATCCAGCTCGCCGAGCTGCTCACCCCGACTGACCCCCTCGACGACCGCGACGCCATTGTCGAGATCCGCGCCGGCACAGGCGGCGACGAAGCCTCCCTCTTCGCGGCGGACCTGTTCCGGATGTACACCCGGTTCTCCGAGCGCCGGGCGTGGAAGGTCGAAATCCTTGATCTCTCCGAGGGCAACCTCGGGGGTCTCAAGGAAGCGGTCTTCGTCGCGCGCGGCCCCAAAGTGTACGGCACGCTGCGCTACGAGTCGGGCGTGCACCGCGTGCAGCGCGTACCGGCGACCGAAGCCCAGGGACGCATCCACACCTCCGCCGCCACCGTGGCGGTCCTTCCCGAGGCCGAGGAGGTGGACGTCAAGATCGAGGACAAGGACCTGCGCATCGATGTGTTCCGCTCGGGGGGGCCGGGGGGCCAGAGCGTCAACACGACCGACAGCGCCGTCCGGGTGACGCACCTGCCGACCGGCCTCGAAGTGAAGTGCCAGGACCAGAAGTCCCAGCTGCAGAACAAGATCAAGGCACTCGAGATCCTGCGCTCGCGGTTGCTCGACCGGATGGTGGCGGCGCAGGAAGCAGCGCGGGCGCGCGATCGACGCGCCATGGTCGGGACGGGCGATCGCTCGGCGAAGATCCGCACCTACAATTTTCCCCAGAACCGCGTCACCGACCACCGCATCCACTACACCGTCCACAACCTCACCGACGTGTTGGACGGGAAGATCGATGATCTGATCGCCGCGCTGCGGGTGGCGGGAGAGAAGGAGCGGCTCAGTGCCTGACAGGCGGTCAAGCAGCAACGGCGGCGGTCAGCGGTCAAGCGGCCAAGGCGGCGGTCAAGAGACAAGTGCGGCGGTCTGGGCGGCTGTGCTCGGACTGACGCCCGGTGAAGCGTGGCTGCGGCGCGAGGAGCCGAAGGCGCCCGAGATGGTCGCGAAGTATCAGAGCGCCGTGGAGCAGCTGGCTCGGGGCGTTCCGTTCCCCCATGCTGTAGGGCTGGCGAGTTTCCGATCACTCGACCTGATCTGCGATGCCCGAGCGCTCATCCCGCGGCCGGAGACCGAGGGCTTGGTCGACTTGGTACTGCGACACGCGCACGGTGGCGTTGCCGCCGATATTGGGACTGGGTCTGGGTGCATCGCGCTGGCATTGGCGACCGAGGGCCGCTTCGAGCGGATCATCGCTGTCGAGCGCTCCCCCGCGGCGGCTGCCCTGGCGCGGGAGAATCTGGCGCTGGTGCAGCCCCCTCCCCGCACCAAGGTCGAGATTCGTGAGGGGAGCCTGCTCCAACCGTTGGCGGGCGAGCGCTGTCGCGTTATCGTGTCGAACCCGCCCTATCTCACCGAGGCCGAGTACGAGGCGCTGGCGCCGTCGGTGAAGCAGTTCGAACCGCGCGAGGCGTTGGTGAGCGGCCCCGACGGGCTGGTAGCGACGCGCGCGTTGCTCACGGGAGCCGCGGCGCTGCTCGAGCCCGACGGCGTGCTGGCGTTGGAAATCGACGAGCGACGCAGCGACGCGGTGCGCGCATTGGCACTCCAGTATGGGTGGGCGCGAATCGACGTGCACGACGATCTGTTCGGCCGGCCGCGGTATGCGCTGGCATTCCCCGGGGAGGACTAGGTGCTCGAAGACAGGGCGGAAGAGCTGGGGCGGCTCCTGGGCCAGACCGAGGAATACAAGGCGCTGAAGCGCGCGAGCGACCGATTGCGCGAGGACGTGGCGGTCCAAAAGCTCCTGGCCGAGGCCGAGAAGCTCGCGCAGGAAATCGAGCGGGTCGCGCAGCAGGGGCAGGAGCCGACCAAGGAGCAGGTCGAGCAATACGACCGCGCCTTGCAAGGCGTCCAGGGGAATCCGGTGTACCAGCAGATGGTGGCCGCGCAGGCCAACTTCGAGAAGTTGATGTCCAAGATCAACGCGCGGATCTACGACGGAATGAAAAAGGGCTCGGCGAGCCCGATCATCACGATCGGATAACGGCCGAAACTGGGGAATGGGGACCGGCGGCTCGGGCGTCTTCGTGGTGGTGGAAGGGCCGGAGGGGGCGGGGAAGTCCACGCTCATCCGGTGGCTCGCGGCGCAGCTCTTGGCCGAGGGGCGCAAAGTGCTTACCGTGCGGCAGCCGGGAGGCACCCCGGTCGCGGAGGCGGCGCGGAAACTGGCGTTGAACTCGAAGCACGACATAACACCCGCGGCCGAGCTGTTCCTGTTTCTCGCGGCCCGCGCAGAAGTGGTGGAGCGGGTGGTGCGGCCTGCGCTCGAGGAGGGGCAAGTGATCCTCGCGGATCGCTACGACCTGTCAACGCTGGCCTATCAGGTGGCGGGGCGGGGGCTGCCGCGCGCGGCGGTCGAGGCGGCGCTGCGATTGGCGACCGGCGGACTCGTGCCGGACCTGACGCTCGTGCTGGACGTCCCCGTCGATGTCGGGCGGGAGCGGCAGCGCCGGGCCCGCAAGGAGCAGGATCGACTCGAAGGGCAGGACGACGCGTTCCACGAGCGGGTGCGAGAGGCCTACCGCACGGCGGTCGGTCCCGGGATCGTGCACATCGATGCGAGTCAGACGAAGAAAGTCGTGCAGGATGCCGCCTGGCGCGAAGTCGTGGCGGTGACCGCACTTTCACTGCGAGGGGTCTCATGAGAGGCTACAAGGTGTTCGTCGTCGTCGTGGTCACCGTTGTCGCACTCGCGACGGGCGGCTGGTTGCTGCAGCGCGAGACTGAGCCCGTCGGGTCGGTCTACCAGCAGGCACGGCTGTTCGACGACGTCCTCGCCCACGTTGCGGACTACTACGTGGACTCGCTCGACGAGCGCAAGCTGTACCAGATGGCGATCGACGGCATGCTCGACCAGCTCGGCGACCCCTACTCCGTGTACCTGAAACCCGAGGACTTCCGCCAGCTCTCCGAGGCGACGACGGGCACCTACACCGGGCTCGGCATCCAGATCGACGTGCGGGACGGATGGATCACCGTCGTCGCGCCGCTCCCCGATACGCCGGCGGAGCGCGCCGGCGTCCAGACCGGCGACCGCATCGTGGCGCTCGACGGCCGGCCGACCGAAGGGTGGAAGCAGGACCAGGCGGTCAAGGAGTTGCGCGGGCCGGCGGGCACGCCGGCGGAGCTGACGATCCGCCGCACCGGCGTGGACCAGGCGATCACATTCAAGCTGACGCGTGCCGCGATCCACATCCGTTCCGTGCAGGTCGCGATGATGCTGGACGACCGGGTCGGCTACGTCTCCCTCGCGCCGGTGAACGAGACCTCGGCGCAGGAGGTGGCGCTGGCGGTGGACTCTCTGATCAAGCAGGGGATGAAGTCGCTCATTTTCGACCTGCGCGGCAATCCGGGCGGGTTGCTGGACCAGGGCGTTGGCGTGTCGGACTTGTTCCTCAACGTGGGCGACACGATCGTCGCCACCCGCGGCCGGGCGCCCGGCTCGACGCGCGCGTTCCTCGACGCGCGAGCCCAGCGCTGGGGAGCCGTGCCCATCGTCGTCGTCGTGAACGGCGGCTCGGCCAGCGCGGCCGAGATCATCGCGGGGGCGCTGCAGGACCACGACCGCGCCCTGCTGGTCGGCACGCCGACGTTCGGCAAGGGGTTGGTGCAGTCGTTCTGGCGGCTCACGCCGGAGTCGGGGCTCAAGCTCACGACAGCGCGCTGGTACACGCCGAGCGGGCGCACCATCCAGCGCGTGACGCGCACCGAGGCCGAGCAGGAAGCGCAGGTGCTGGCGGCGCAGCGGGGTCAGGACGTGAAAGTGGACTCCTCCCTCGTGTTCCACACCCAGGCCGGCCGGACGGTGTACGGCGGCGGCGGGATCCGGCCCGACCTGTTCGTCGCGCCCGACACGTTCACGACGGCCGAGCGGGCGTTCACCCGGGCGCTGGGCGACAAGATCCCCGCGTTCCGCGACGCGCTGGCGACGTACGCCCTCGAGCTCAAGGAGGGGCGGCGTCTCCCGGCCGCGACCTTCACGGTGACCGACGGGATGGTCGATGAAATCCTGCGCCGCATCCGCGCCAAGGGCGCCCAGGTGCCCGACTCGGTGGTCCTAGGCGCTCGCGCGCTCATCGCGCAGGAGTTGTCGTACGAGGCGTCGCGGTACGTGTTCGGCCGGGCGGCGGAGTTCCGGCGCCGCATGGCGGACGATCGCCAGGTGCAGCAAGCGCTGACGCTGGCAAAGCGCGCCAAATCGCCCCAGGACCTGCTGACGCTGGCCGCGACACCGACGCCGTCCCGCAATCGGTGACCGACCGCCCGGTCATCGGGCTGATCGGGCCCGGCCGCGCGGGCGTGGGGCTGGCGCTGGCCCTGGCCGAGGCAGGCTACACCGTACGGCTACACGGCCGCCGCACGAAGCGCGTGCCGGCGCTTCTCACGCTGACGGTGGGCGACGGCACCGCGCCGCCCGCCTGGATCTCCGACGTGCGCATCGTCATCCTCGCCGTGCGCGACGACGGCATCCGCCCGCTTGCGGAGGCGCTGGCCGCGGCGCGGGCGATCGGCCCCGATCACGTGGTGCTCCACCTCTCCGGTGCGCAGGGACAGGAAGCGCTCGGTCCCCTGGTGACGACTCGGGCCGCGCTGGGATCGCTCCACCCGCTGCAAACGATCGTCGAGCCCGAGCTGGCGTCCGCGCGTCTCAAAGGTGCATGGGCGGCCGTCGAGGGGATGCCGCGCGCCGTCGAGGCGGGCGAGCGGCTCGCGCAGGACCTCGGGATGCGGCCATTCCGCATCGCCACCAAGGCGAAGCCGATCTACCACGCCGCGGCGGTGTTCGCGTCCAACTACCTGGTCGTGGTGGAAGCGGTGGCGCAGCGGCTGATGCGGCACGCCGGCCTCACGGATGCCGACGCCTGGGCCGTGCTCCGGCCGCTCGTGGAGGGGACACTCGAGAACCTGAGCCGCGCGGAGCCGCGCGACGCGCTCACGGGACCCGTGGCCCGCGGCGACACCGCGACGATCGTGCGTCACCTCGAGTCGTTGGCCGTGGATGACGCGACGCTCTACCGCGCGTTGGGGCGCGCGGCGCTCGAGCTGGCGCAGAAGCGAGGGATGGACGAAGCGACGGCCGAGCAAGTGGCCGCGGCACTGGCTACTGATCTACCACCCGTGCTCCGGCCGGCGGCGAGAAAATAAACTCGCGGCTCGGCACCCCCCGGTTCACCACGAGGTTGCGCAGCACCAGCGTCCGGCGTTGCCCGGACGTTTCCACGATCTCGATGCGCCGCACCAGGCCGTCCTCCCGGTCGATCCACACCAACGCCTCGCTGTAGGGCAGGTCGGTCGCGCGCGGGACGAGGGCGACCACATCCGCCACGCCGTCCGCCAGCGAATCGGCGCGGACGTAGCGCGCGCGATACCGCTCCCGCGGCCGCTCGACGAACTGGGCGATGAGATTCGGTCCCGTCGTGCCGGTGCTGGGAATGGCCGTGCGGATCACCTGGCCAGGGGTGGAGCTGGGCGTGTACAGCCAGAGGTGGCGGCCGTCGGCCACGATGCGGTCCCCCCGGGGGCGGGAGAAGCGCATCGCGAAGCGACTGGGGCGCATCTGGTAGAGCTTGCCGCGGGTCGTGTCCGGTGCGCCGATGAGCGGGTTCACCACGACCTGCGTGAACTCCGCCGACAGAGTCTGGATCGTCTGATAGGCGGCGCTGGCCCGATCAAGGACCGGAGCGGGGTCTTGGGACGGAAGGTTGGAAGGTTGGAAGGTTGGAAGGAGCAGCACCATTCCAACCTTCCAACTTTCCAACCTTCTCGTCATGCTCCCACCGCGGCGGGCTCGGCGACCCGGCGCCCGATGGCCTCCGCGATGATCCGCACCTCGCGCATCAACTGGGCGAACTGCTCCGGGTAGAGCGTCTGCGCGCCGTCCGACAGCGCGTCCTCCGGATTCGGATGCACCTCGACCATGATGCCATCGGCGCCGGCGGCGACGGCCGCGCGCGCCATCGGGATCACTTTGTCGCGCAGCCCGGTGCCGTGCGATGGATCCGCCACGATCGGCAGGTGCGACAGCTTGTGCACCACGGGGATGGCGGTCAGGTCGAAGAGGTTGCGGGTCGTCGTGTCGAAGCTGCGTACACCGCGCTCGCACAAGATCACGTCGTGATTACCTTCCGCCAGGAGGTACTCGGCCGACAACAGCAGCTCCGTGATGGTGGCGCTGATGCCCCGCTTCAGCAGGATGGGCTTGCCGCACCGGCCGGCGACCTTGAGCAGGGAAAAGTTCTGCATGTTGCGGGCGCCGAGCTGGACGATGTCCGCCATTTCCGATACCCACCCCACGCCGTCCGGGTCCATCGCTTCGGTGCAGATCAGGAGACCCGTTTCCTCGCGCGCCTTGGTGAGCAGCTTGAGGCCGGGCCGCCCTAGTCCCTGAAACGAGTACGGCGAGCTGCGCGGCTTCCAGGCGCCGCCGCGCAGGATCACCGCGCCCGCGTCCTTCACGAGGCGCGCCGCCTCGACGATCTGACGCTCCGTCTCGACCGAACAGGGGCCGGCGATCGCCACCACCTCGGACCCGCCCACGCTCACGCCGCCGGGGAGCCGCACGACGGTCGCTTCTTGCTTCCACTCGCGGCTCACCTGCTTGTACGGCTTCGAGACGTGAATGACCTCCTGGACTCCCGGCAGCCCCTCGAGGCGCGACGCGTCCACGCGGCCGTCGTTCCCCACCAGGCCCACGGCGGTGCGTTGCGCCCCGGGCATGGGGCGCGCCTGATAACCCATCTCCTCGATGACGGAGATGACTTTCTGGACTTCGGTCGGCGTGGCGCCATGCCGCATGACGATGAGCACGCCTACTTCCCTCCGATGGTGAACCGGTCGCCATCCCGGGCGGCCGTCACGGGTCCCTTGAAGCGCGTCCCCGCGATTTTCGCCGGGTCCGAAGTCTCTACCGGAGGATAGAAGTGCGTCAAGACTAGGTGTTTCGCCTTGGCGTCCCGCGCCAGGTCGCCGGCCCGCTCGGGGGTCAGATGGATGTCCATCGCCATCGCTTCCGGGAGCGAGCACTCGGCCAGGAGGATGTCGCAGTCGGACGCCCAGCGGGCCAGCTCTCCGCTCGGCCCGGTGTCCCCCGTGTACACGAGCCGGCCCTCCGGCGCCACGAGCGACAGCGCGACGCTTTCGGTCGTGTGGGGCACGGGAAAGGTCTCGAGACTCAGATCCGCGCTCAACGGGAACGGCTCGCCGTCCCGCACGTCGAGGATGCCGATGGGGAAGCCGGGGTCGAGGAGCCATCCGCCGTACCCGTCGGCGAGGGAGCGGAGCAGCTGCACGACGCCCGGCGGCCCGAGGATCACGAGCGGCTCGGTGCGCGGCGGCAGGGTCGTGTACTTGAGCGCGTACACCAGCATCGGCAGCTCGCCCCAGTGGTCGGGGTGGAAATGCGACAGCACGACGTGGCTGATCTGGTGCCAGGGAAGCCCGAACTGGGCGAGACGGTGCAGCGATCCAGCGCCGCAGTCGAGCAGAACGCGCAGGTCTCCATGCGTGACCCAATGGCAGGCGCACGTGCGGTGGGCCGAGGGGGCGACGGTGCCGGTGCCGACGGTGACGAGGTCCATGATCACTTTCCGCGGAAGACGATTCGCTTGAACTGCACGGTGCCAAGCGCCTTGAGCTTGTAGAGGTATACGCCGGCCGGCAACAGGCGCCCGTCGCCGGCTCGGCCGTCCCAGGTCAGCCGCGGGTCGCAGGTCGCGCCCCCCGGTTGGCCGCGCCCGTAGCGGCCCGCGGGCAGGATGGGCGGGAAGTCGGGCCCGGGGACGAAGCGCCGCACGAGGTTGCCCCGCAGGTCCAGGATTTCGAGCTCCACGAGGCCGGTCGTGGCCACGTCGAACCACAGGCAGGTCGCGTCGCGGCCGCTGCCCGGGAACGGGTTCGGAAAGTTCTGATACAGCAGGGTCGCCGCAGGAATGGATCCGTCGACCACCAGGAACGACCCCAGGCTCCGGGCGAGGCTCGTGTCCGCGCCGGCCCGCGCGACGAGGAACCACCGGTAGGCGACGTGGCGCTCGAGCGGTTGCGGCATGACGAAGCTGGTGCCCGTGAGTCCCGAGACAGCGAAGTCAGGGGCGGGCAGCGCCGTGCGCTGCACGAACAGATCGTAGGTGAACGGTCCGGGCGGCGCCGCGACGTAGGGCGAGGTCCACGTGAACGTGGGCTGCACCGCGGCCGTCACCGATCCGGCGGGGTCGCTCAGCGCCGTCGGCGTGGCCCACGCGGGGACGGTGAGCGGCCCGATGCGGCCCGTGCTCGCCGTCTCCCCACTCAGCGCCGTCGCGTCCACCCGCCAGAACAGCGGCGCAGCTCCCACCGGCTTCTGCGCGCGCCGCAAGTCGTAGGTCGCGGCGTCCACCAGGGTGGTGTCTACCACCGGTGCCGCCAGTCCGCTGTCGCGCGCGATGCGCAACCGGTAGGTCAGCGGCGTCGCGAACGGCGGGACGTTGCTGGCGGTCCACGTGAACGTAGGCGTGACCGATGCGAGGGGGCTCGTGACGGGCGCGAGCGGCGTGATGGCGCTCGGGAACACGGCGGCGGCGCTCACGTCGGGTCGGCCCCACCCACGGAGCGTGTCGGGCGCGGCGCGGTTCGTCGCGGAGGCGCGGAAGGCGGCGCGCAGCGCCATGGGCGCGAGCGTCGGATGCACCTGTTTGACGAGTGCTGCGCTGGCCGCGAGGAGCGGTGTCGCGAACGACGTCCCGCTTTGCCGGCGCACCGTCCCGACCCCGCTGAGGACGCACACATCGACCCCCGGCGCGGTGAAGTCGGGCTTGATGCGCCCGTCCGCCGTCGGTCCCCGGGAGGAAAAGCCGGCGAGTGCGCCGAGCGAGTCCTCGGCCCCCACCGTGAGCACGGAGTCGCCGTCGGCGGGCGTCCCGATAGATCGGGAGCCGGGCCCCTCGTTCCCCGCCGCGGTGACGACGAGGATGCCGCGTTGGACGGCGAGATCGGCGGCGACGGTAGTGACGGCCACGTCGCCGTTCAGCTGCGACGGCGTGTAGCTGAAGCCGTTGTCGAAGGCGAGATAGCCGAGGCTCGAGGAGACGATGTCGACGCCGATCGAGTCGGCCCACTCGAGGGCGGCAACGTAGTTGTCCTCCTCGACTCGCCGCTCGAAGCGGACGTCTTCGGTCTTGGCAAGAAGATAGGTCGCGCCGCGTGCGACGCCGCGCAGCCGCCCGGCGACATGCCCAGCGAACAGGGACCACACCGCCGTGCCGTGCCAGTGGGGGTTCAACGGCAGCGAGTCCTGCGCATCGTTCCGGACCACCGTGTCGCCGAAGATGAAGTCGTGCGTGGCGTCGACGGTGACGCCCACGAAGGCGGAGTTCTGGGTGTCGAATCCCGTGTCGAGTATCGCGATGTGCACGCCGCTGCCATCCACGCCGCCGTCGCTGAGCGGCCGCAGGTGGAGCCGGCGGTACGGCATCTCGGACGGCCCGTAGACCGAGTCGCCGGCGGTGGCGCAGGTGTCGCCGGGCGCGGCGCCGGAGGGCGCGACCGGAGAGAGCGGGCGCCCCGCGCGGAGCCGGAACCGGCCGAGCGGTTGAATGCGGCGCAGGGCGGGATCCCGCGACAGGACGAGCAGCGCGGTCGTGGGGGCGTCGGCGCTCACCGCGTGCAACCAGCGGCTGACGACCCGGACCCGCGCCCCGGCCCCGCGAACCCGATCGACGAGTTGGGCGAGCGGCACTCCAGGACGGGCGAAGACCCAGACGGAGACGATGGTGTCCCGCGACCAAACGCGGGCCAGAGGTGGAGAGACGGCGGGCCGCTGCGCCGCGAGGCTCGCCGGCAAGAGCGCGAGCCAAAACAGCCGCCGCACGGTTGCTAGGCCGGTTCCATCTGGCCGAGCCGCACGCCGACGATCGTCGACACCCCGGGTTCCTGCATCGTAACCCCGTAAACCGCGTCGGCCGCCTGCATGGTGCGCGGGTTGTGGGTGATGACGATGAACTGGGTTTGGTTCTTGAACTCGGCGAGGAGCCGGACGTAACGACCCACGTTGGAGTCGTCGAGCGGCGCGTCCACCTCGTCGAGCAGGCAGAACGGGCTGGGCTTCGTCAGGAAGATCGCGAACAGCAGCGACACGGCGACCAGCGTACGCTCACCAGACGACAGGAGGTGGATGCGCTGTGTGCGCTTGCCGCGCGGCGCCGCGTGGATCTCGATCTCGCTCTCGAGCGGCTCGTCTTCATTGGCGAGCCGCACGTCGCACTCACCGCCGCCGAACAGCGTTTGGAACACGCCGCGGAAGTGGTCCCGCACCTTGCCGAACGAGTCGAGGAACAGCGCCTTGGCGGTTTGGTCGATCTCGCGCGCCGCCTGCTGCAGCGAGTTCCGCGCCGACACCAGATCGTCGCGCTGCGTCATCAGGAACTCGAGCCGCTGCACCTCCTCGGCGTGCTCTTCGACGGCGAGGGCGTTCACGGGGCCCACGGCGTCGATCTGGCCGCGGAGCCGATCGCTTTCCTCACGCAGCCAGTCGATGTCGCCGGCGACCTCGGGCGCTTCGGCGAGCAGCTGATCGAGCGGCTTGCGCCACTCGGTCTCCACGCGCTCTACGAGGCCGCGCTTGCGCCCCTCCATCTCCGTGCGCTCGAGCTGCAGCCGGTGCGCTTCCTCGCCGAGCGCGGCCAGGGCCTTGCGCGCCTGGTCGAGCGCTCCCTCGGCCTGCGCCAGATCCGCTTCCGCGAGGCCGACCTGCGCCTCGGCCTCTTTCGCCGCGGCTTCGAGCTCGACCAGCGCGAGCCGGCGCTCCTGCAGCGCGTCGTCCCACTGCGCCCGCTGCGCCGTGAGCGACGCGCTGTCGCGCTCGATCCGGGCGATCTCTTCGGCCCGTGCGGCCGCCTGGCGGCGCGACTCGCCCGCGTCCGTGCCCGCCCGTTCGGCGCGCTCCCCCGCCGCCGCGAGCCGGGCCTCGACCTGCGCCGCCTCCACCTGCCAACGGACGCGCTGCTCGCGCGCCGCTTCCTGCTGAGCCTCCACGTCGGACAACCCCGCACGCTCCGCGCCCAGCTGATCGTCGGCCCGGACGCGTTCCAGCTCGCGGTCCTGCAGCTCGACGTGCAGCGTGCCCAACCGGGCCTCGACTTCCGCGAGCCGGCGCGTGAGGCGCTCGACCTGCGCCGCGGCCTCCTCCGCCTGGCGGCGCGCGTTGAGGCCGGCCCGCTCAGCCTCGCCTTTCTCCGCACCCGCCTCGAGCTCGGCGCGGCGGGCACCCTCCGCCTCCTGACCCGCGGCCGCGAACGCCGCTTCGGCCTCCGTGAGCTCCGTCACCGTGGCTTCGAGCGCGGCTACCGCCCGGCCGCGCGCGCTTTCGGCTTCGCGGACCTCCTGCTCCAGGGTCTCGAGCTCGGCGCGTCGCTGCAACGGTCCTCCCGCTCCGCCCGCCCCGGCGCCGATGCCGCCGTCGAGGAACACGGCGCCGTTGGCGCGGCGCACCGCCCGGCCCTCGCCGCCCGCGAGCACCTCGTGGCCTGCGAGGAGCGCCCGCACCCAAGCGGCCGCCGGCCCGTCCACGCGCAGCTCGTCCTGCAAGGGATGGCCGTCGGCCGCGAGGCGAGGGCCGGGCACGCAGGGGAGGAGCACCAACGGCCCGGGCTGCGCCTCCGCGTGCCAAGCGCGAATCGCATCGACAGCGGACGCGTCCCGGACGAGCACGGCATGCAGCCATTCACCCAGCAACCGCTCCGCCAGCTCGGCGTCGCGCCGGCTGGTGCGAACGAAGTCGGCCAGCGGGCCGACCACGGCGTGGCCGAAGCGGTCCTTGGCTTTGAGCAGCGCCTGCGCGGCGGGCGCGAGGCCCACGTGCTCGCGGTCGAGCTCGGCCAGTGCGTCGCGCCGCACGGTAAGCTGGGTCAGCGCCGTTTCCGTCTGGCGGCGCGCTGAGCGGGCGCGCATCTCCTGTTCTTGGAGGGCCGCGACGTGGCGCCGCGCCTGCTGCAGGGTCTCCACGGCGCGGACCGCGGCCTGCGCCTCGCGGCCGGCGCGCTGGGCCGCCGCGTCGGCATCGCGAGCCGCGACTCGCGCCGTCCCCTCCCGTGCCTGCCGCTCCCCGGCGGCGCGGGCCAGCTGCTCCCGCAACTCCGCGCCTTCCCGTTCCAGGGCCGCGCGCTCGCCCTCGAGCGCGCGGGCCGCCTCCGCCCGTTGCTGCAGGGTCTCCTCGAGGTCCCGGACGGCCGCGCGCTGGGCGGCGAGCCGGCCGCGCACCTCATCCTCGTGCCCCGCCCGCGCCCCCAGCTCCCCCTGCACGCCTGTGAGATCGCGCTCGGCGGCCGCGCACTCCGCTGCCGCCGCCTCACGCTCTCGCTCCGCCTGCGCGGCGCGCCGCTCTCCCTGCGCCCGCTCTTCGGAGGCGGTGTGGCGCCGCTGACCTGCGTTGCCGAGCCGCTCCGCCGCGAGCGCCAGGTCGCTCTCCAGCCGGCCGACCTCGAGCTTCGCGTCGGCGAGGCGGCGCTCCACCTCGGTGCGCCGCGCCTCGGCGGTGTGCCGGGCCTGCACGTCGGTCTCCCGCCCGCGCTCCGCGTCGGACAGACGCGCTTGCGCCCCCGGCAGGGTCTCGGCCAGCTCACGGGCGCGCACGCCCAGCGCCCCGAGCGCCAGGTCGAAGTCTTCGATCTCGCGCCGCACCAGTGTCAGCGCGACGCCGAAGCGCTCCTCCACCATCTTGCCGTAGCGCTCCGCCTTGCCGCGCTGGCGGGCGAGGCTCCGCACCTGCGTCTGCACCTCACTGATCAGGTCCTCGAGCCGAGCCAGGTCCGTCCCCGTCTCCTCCAGCCGGCGCTCGGTGCTTTTCTTGCGGTCGCGATACAGGCCGATTCCGGCGGCTTCCTCAAACAGCGCGCGCCGCTCCTCGGCCTTTTCGGAGAGCAGGGCTTCGATCATCTTGGCTTCCATCACGACCGCCGCGTCCGCGCCCAGCCCGGTGCCGCGCAGCAAGTCCTGGATATCCCGCAGCCGCACCGGTGAGCGGTTCAGCAGGTACTCGCTCTGGCCGGAGCGCGACAGGCGCCGCGTGACCACGACCTCCTGGAACGCGATCGGCAGGGTACCGTCCGAGTTGTCGAACACGAGCGACACTTCGGCCACGTTCACTGGGCGGCGGCCGGTCGAGCCTTGGAAGATGACGTCCTCCATCTTCCCGCCGCGGAGCAAGCGCGGCGACTGCTCGCCGAGCACCCAGCGGACGGCGTCGGAGATGTTCGACTTCCCGCAGCCGTTCGGGCCCACGATGGCTGTCACGCCCGGCTCGTAGGGCAGCTCCACGGTGCCCGCGAACGACTTGAAGCCCGACAGCTCCAACCGGCTCAATCTCATTGCGTTGTCCCCACACGTGGGAGGAGGGTGGCCCGCACGCCGGCGCGCGCCAACTGGCTGTGCATGAACGCGGCTTGCTCGCGCGTCTCGAAGGCGCCAATCAGGATGCGGTTGCGCCACCGGACTGCCGGGAGCCCCCGGCGCCGCAGGAGCGCGAGCGACGTGTCGGTGGGAGCGAAGGAATACGGGGCGCGCAACAGGTCACCGATGCCGCGCGGGGCCCTCCCGCGACGCCACAGCGCCGCGCGCGCCGCCACGGCCGCCTCGCGCGTCGCGTACGAGCCAGCCAGCACGCGGTACCAGACGGCGCCGGCGCCGGTCTGCGGAACCGGCGTGACCAAAGCCGGGATGTCCGCCTCAGTCGCCATCCGATCGGCGTGCGCAAGCGCCTTGTCCACCGTTCCGTACGCCGCGAGCTGAATCGTCCAGGCGAGGGTGTCGCCACGGACGATGGGCGCGGGCGGCGCAGCTGGAGTCGGGGCGGGAGCTGGCGCAGCGGGGGGTGACACGCGTGCCGGCGTCCGTGGCGTCGCCCGCAGGACGTCCCTCGCGTTCGGGAACAACGTCCAGCCGCCCACCGCGGCCCCGGCGAGCGCCAGCGTGGCCACGGCGGCGCGGACCCCGCGCCGCGGCCTGCGGGTGGGCTCGGGGCTGCGCACGCTGACGGCCTCGCGGTCGGGTGACGGCATCCAGCGGTCGCGTGCCACGCCGAGCAGCGGCGTCCCGCGCTCCACCGCGGCCGCGATCTCCGCGCCGACCGCGGATGCGGGATCCAATCCCTCGGGTGCGAGCGCGATCACGCCATCCGCCACGGCGGAGAGGGCGACGAGCCCGGTCGCCGACACAAAGAGGAGGAGGAGGGCGCCCTCCGACCGAAATCCTGCCTGGAGCTTGCGCCAGCGCGCGTGTGCGTACAGGTCTCCGGCGCTCGCCGTGTAGGAACCCGCCGCGATGAAAAACACACCGTCCACCTCGTGGGCCGCCTTCGACAGCGACACACCATACTCGAAGGCATCCACGATGCCGTCGCTCGGCGTCAGCCCCACGGTCTGGTGGAGGGCCGGCTCTTCGACCCACAGGTCCACGAGCGCCACGCGGCGCCCGCCCCGCGCCGCGATGCGGGCGATATCCCACGCCGCCTTCGCGGCCCACACGAGATCCGCGGTCGTTGGCACCAGGGCGACCAACGCCTGCGCCTCGACGAGCGGCGGAATCAAGTGGCCGAGCCGTGACAGCGGGAGTTGGCGGGCCGTCACAAGCCGGGCTGGTAGATCCAGAAGGGGCGGCCGAGCTTCCGGCCGATCGCCTCGGCCTGTGCGCGGGTCGCATACGGCCCGAGCACGACGCGGTACCCATCGTCCGGGCCTTGCGGTGGCAGCACCCGGGCCGCGAGACCGGCGCGCGCCAGGTCTTGCGCCAAGCGGCCCGACCAGTCGGGGTTCCGAGACGTGGAGACCTGCACGTACAACGGGCCCTCTGCACCCACGGTATCGGTCGGCGCGTCGGCGCTCGCCTGACTTGCCGCGGCGCCGCCCCGTGGTGACCACGCGGCGAGCACCCAGATGTCGCCCGCGCCCCGATCCGCGTGGCCCGTTTCCGTCAGCGAGTCGGGGCGCAGGGCGACGACAGCGTCGCCGCGCCGGTAGAGGAGCACGCCGTCGGGGGAGACGGCGGGGAGATCGGCCTGCCACGTCGTCGCGATCCCCCCCGTGTGCCGTTTGATGGGGAGATCCACGATCCACGCCGAGTCGCCCATCGCCGGGCGCGCGAGCAGCCACCGGCCCAGGGGATCGAGCCGCAGAGCGGCGGCGGGGCCGGGAAGCGCGACACCATCGAGCTCGCGCCGCTCGTAGCGGTCGAGCACGGCGAGCCCCAGAGCCCCACGGCGCGCGACGTAGATGCGGTGCCCCGACGGCGAGAACGCCAGGGCGCGCGGGTGGTCGGCGAGCCGCACGAACCCCGGGTCGCGGCGCCCCAAGGGATCGTAAAACGCGACGCCCGAGTCGCTCGCCACGGCAACGAGGTCGCCCCAGCGGGTGGCCGTTACGTCTCCGCCGGCGGCGATCTCGCGCACGGCGGGGGGCTGGTCGGCGCCGGCGATGAGCAGGCGCGGCGGATTGTCGGGGATGACGGCGACGAGGCGCTGGTCGCTCGAGCCGAAGAGTTCGCGCGGCACGCCCGTGAGCGGCTGTGGCCAGGTGAACCGTGTCCGTCGCGAGAGTGAGATGACCCGTCGCTTCGCGTCCACCGCGTACAGCGTGCCGTCGGGTCCGAGCGCCGCCTGCGCGATAGCCGTCGCGACCGTGTCCACGCGGCCGCTTCCGAGGTCGAAGGCGAGAAGTTCCTGTTTGGCGGTCGCGACGAACAGAAAGTCGGACTCGGGATCGAGGCCCACGACCCGCTCGACGGGGGGGAGGCGGCCGCGCAGCACGCCGGGGACCTCCACCAAGTGGGGGAGGCGGTACAGCCGGGGGATCCCCCCTTGGGCGGCAAGGCGGATTGCGACCCCGGCGGTCCGCGTGGCGGACCGGTGCGGCAGCGTAACCTTCTGTGAATCTTGGGATTGCGAAGATACGGCGGCGGGCGCTTGGGATCGGCAGCCCCAGAGCGTCACGCCCGCGAGCAGGAGGTAAGAACCCGAGATGCGCAAATGGCCTCGCCGGACAAGATAGACAACCGGCAAGGCCATTGCAAGTGTTTTAGCGAAGCGGAGTTAGAACGTCGGCCCGATGCTGACGGTCCAGTAACTGTGCTTCAGGGGCCGATCGATCGGGTTGGTATAGTCGAACCGCAGGATCAGTAGCCCGAGCATGTTGGCGCGAATCGAGGCGCCCCAGCTGCGGAGTGGGGCGCGCACCAACACCGGGTTCTCGCCCGGGCTGCGGCTCAACTTGACGGTCTCGTTCGCCGCCCCGGTCCACGCCAGCCCGGCGTCGTAGAAAATCGCGCCCTCGATCGGCGGGAAGCCGATCGGGAGGAATCCGAGCACCAGGCTGCGGGTGAGCGGGAAGCGGAGCTCGACGTTCGCCACGGCGATCTTCGAGCCGATCAGCTGATCGAGCTCGGCGCAACCGGTGCGCGAGCTGTTGCCGGGGTCGGCGACGCACTCGTTGTCCCGGAAGGACCCATAGGTATAGCCGCGGAGCAGCTCTGTGGACCCCAGGAAGATCGGGAATCCCTCCGCGTCGCGCCCGAAGCGCCCGAGCATGAGGCCGCGGAATGCCAGTGTGAAGGGTCGGACGAAGAGGTAGCGCCGGTAGTCGGCCAGCCCGGCCGTGAACTGCCATGAGCCGAACGCAGGCGAGACCGACAGACGCGAGCGGGACCCGGCGAACGGCCCCACGTAGCCGAACAGCGAGTTGTCGTGCACCAGCGCGAATGACGGCTGGATGAAGCTGACTGAGCCACCGTTGCCGTTGCGGTAACGCTGACCGACCTGCGGACCGCCCTGCCCGTAGAACAACCCGGTTTCGAGCGAGAGGGTGTCATCACTGATGTTGACCGCGTGCAGACCCAGCTCCGCCCGGCTGAAGCGGCTGAAGGGGTAGTACGACTCAGCGAAGAGGTCGCGGATCACGAAGCGGCGGATCCGCTCGACGTACACGCGGGCGCTATCGAACCCCGAGATATCGGGAGGATAGCGGCGCTCCAACGTGCTCCCGGCGTAGAAATACAGCGGTTCCTGGGAGAAGCCCGTCGCCCAATTGAACCGGTGGGACTGATTGACGTACACCCCGAGGAACTGCGCCTCGCTGATGCGGCCGTTCACCGAGGCCGAGAGGAGGATGGTGCGGTTGCCGAGGATGTCCGACAGGGCGACCGCCGTCCCGCCGAAGATCCCACGCCCGAAGTTGTCCCGCTGATAGCCCACGGTGGGGCGCGCGACGTAGTCGGGCGTGAACCGCGTGCGGTAGGGCCGCAGCGTGAACTCGTTGGTGTCGGGGAGGGCCAGCGTCGCGGAATCGAGCAGCTGGCGTACCGACACGGGCGCGCCGGTGCCGATGGACTCGGCGGGTTGCGGCGAAGCGGACGGGCGGAAGCCGCCCGACGCGCGATACACCGACGCCGACTCGTTCGGGCGCTCGGCCGGCGCGGTTGCGGCGGTCGACGCGGAGACGGCGCGCGGTGTTCCCGAATCGCGCGGCGCGGCGGCGATCAGCGACGTCACCGGTGAGACGGCCGGACCGCGGTACGGAGCCCGGCGCAGCGAGCGGGGGTTCTCCAGCGAGTACACGCTGAACTGCCCCTCTTCGTAATAGACGAACGCGAGGCGGTCGGCCTGACGGGCCCAGGACAACACCGGCGAGAGGGGCGTGATCCCCTGCACGCCGGTGTACAGGTTGGTGAGCTGATAGATGTTGCCGTCGGCGAGATCGTACAGGTAGATGTTGCTGATCCCGGCGCGATCCGAGACGAACGCCAGAGACCGGCCGTCGGGGGCCCAGACGGGATCGATGTTCTTCCCCTGATCCATGTTGCCGAGCGACTCGATCGTCCCCGTGTCGAGATGGTAGAGGGCGATGCGCAGGTTGCCGAACCGGAGGTTCTGGAAGTCCGTCTCGCCGCCGCGGTCGGTGACGAACGCGATCGTCTTGCCGTCGGGCGACCAGGTGGGATGCAGATCGGCGTATTTGTCGTTGGTAAGCCGCCGCAGGCCCGTCCCGTCGCGGTTCACGATGAACAGATCGGACAGTCCGCCGGCGAAGCCCGTGAAGACGAGCTGGCGCCCGTCGGGGGACCAGCTCGGCGTCTGGAGCCCGTTGAGGTCGACCTTGATGCGCCGCTCCTCGCGGCCGCGCTTCACGTCCAGGATGACGAGGTCGTCACGGTCTTTGCGCTTCGCGGCCAGCGCGAAGAAGCGCCCGTCGGACGAGAACGTCCCCGACGAGTTGATGAACCGGAGGCTCTCGTAATTCTGGTTGAGGGTCGACTTCACGAGCCGCCGTTTCACCCGGCCGGTCTCGGCATCGGCGAGAAACAGGTCGATGAAGAACCCGCCCTGATCCCCGAAAAAGGCCATCTCGCGCCCGTCGGGCGTGAGGGCCGGGGCCAGGAAGATCCGTCCCCGCGAGCGCTTCCGCGTGAGCGTCGCCTGGGCGACGCGCCGGGCGCGGTAGTGGTCCCCGAGCTGCGGCAGGAACGTCGTCTGCACCGCGTCGCGCCAATCGGCGGACAGCTCGTCGAGCGTCAACCCGAGCGCGCGCTTCACGGCGGATTCGATCCCCGAGTTCGCCGACGCCTGCAGGATCTCCCCGATCACCTCGTCGCCCCATTTCTCGCCGATGTACGCCCACAGCGCGTGCCCGAAGCGGTAGGGGAAGATGTTCGGGTTGTAGGTCATCTCCTCGATCGAGGGCAGGTTGCCCTCGAGTGAGGCGTCGCGCAGCCACATGGCCGTTTCGGGGTCGATCGGGCCGCGCGACAGGTACTCCGCCATCCCCTCCATGAACCAGAGGGGCGGGTTGACGGAGATGAGCGTCTGCACGCCGCCGCCCGGGCGCCCGCGGCTGAAGACGTCGAACTGGAACTGGTGCACCATCTCGTGCTGCAGCACATGCTCCAGCTCGGCGTAGGAGCCGGTGAAGGGCAGGACCATGCGGTGCTTGAAGAACTCGGTGACGCCCCCGGTGCCCTCGCCGCCGACGTCGGTGACGTTCGTCTGCTGGAAGTCGGAGGTGGAGGCGTACAGGATGATCGGCTTGCGACTCTGGAACTGGTGGTGCAGGATGCGCGACAGCCGGGCGTAACCCCGCTCGGCCATGCGCGCCGCGTCGAGCGCGGCCGCGCGCTCCTCCGGATAGTAATAGACCTCGAAGTGCTCGGTCTGGATGATCTTGAAGTCGAAGGTGTGGTATTGGACCTTGTTCTGGCCGAAGTACTGCGCGGCGAGGGGTCCCGCGCCCAAGGTCAGAAGGGCCAGAACCGCCGCCAGCGTGCCGTCTATCCGTCGCATGCGCCCTATCCTTTCGCGCCGGTCGCGCCCGTCGCTCCCGAATCGCCCGCGGCGACCACCGGGGCGTCGCCCCACAACCGCTCGAGCTGGTAGAAGTCCCGCAGTTCCGGGTGGAACACGTGCACCACGAAGTCCACGTAGTCCAGCAGCACCCACCGCCCCTGCGCCAAACCCTCGACATGGTGCGGCGCCACACCGCGCGGCGCCAGCGCCGTCATCAAGTGATCCGCCATCCCCCGCACGTGCGCGTCCGACGTCCCGGACACAATGACAAAGTAATCGGTCGCGCCGCACAGCCCGCGAAGGTCCAGCACCAGCGCGTCCACCGCTTTACGGTCCGCCAACGCGTCGATCACCAGCCGGAGGGCATCGGGGGTGGCCGGTACACGCGGCGTCCGAGCACGTCCCCGGTTAGTCATAGCGCCCCGGCCGCGCGTTTGTTCCGTCGCCAACGGCCACGGTGGGCCGCTACTCCTTGACCACCGTGATCACGATTTCGGGTCGGACATCAGGGTGGATCTTGATGCCCACGCGGAACTCGCCCAGCGCCCGGATCGGCTCGGACAGATCGATCTTGCGCTTGTCGACGTGGATCCCCATCTCCTCGAGCTTGCGCTGGATGTCGCTCGCGGTCACCGAGCCGTACAGCTTGTCCTCCTCGCCGACCTTGGCGGCGAAGGACAGCTGAACGTCGACGAGCCGTGTCGCCTCGATTTCGGCGGCGGCCTTCTCGGTCGCGCGCTGTTTGGCGAGGCGATCGGCCTCGTAGGCGATCTTCTTCTTATTGGCGTCCGTCGCCGGATATGCCTTGCCTTGGGGGAGCAGGTAGTTGCGAGCGTAGCCGTCCTTGACCTTGACGACTTCGCCGGCCTTGCCGAGATGCTGCACGTCTTCGCGTAGAATGATCTCCATCGCCGTCCTCACGTTGCGTTGGGCCGGCGCGCCGCGAGGCGGCGCCGGTATTGGTACCACGTATCGGTGATCCCCAGGGTGCAGAGGCCGGGGAGGAGAAACAGCAGGGGCAGCGCGAGCGCGGCCGCGGCGATCGCACCGATCACGAGGGCCACGGCCGACACGCCGACCGCCTGGGCGAAGCTCACGACGATCGCCGCGCCGCGCAGCACGTACAACGTCCCGAGCACGAAACCCAGGTTGACGCCCGCGAGCTTCAGGACGCCCGACACCGGCGCGACGAGCAGGGCGAGCCCGGCGACCACGCCCCACACCCAGCCGTCGCCGATGCGGAACTGGCGGAACGGCGCGAGCGGCGCGCCGAGCGCCGGCGCCGCGAGGCGCACATGCCACTGCCACGCCAGGGCGAGGCCCGCGAGTGATTGCAGCGCCACCATCCCGGGCGTGGTGGCGCTGACGAAACGCACGACCGGCTCGTACACGGCGAACCACTCGGGGCGCAGCTCCACGAGGAAGCGCATGGTGGAGCCTGCCGCCCGGGTCGCCTCCCACTGCAGCTCTCCCCAGGCGTTGGCGCCCCACACGACCCGGACGAGCAGCGCGGTCGCCGCGCCCCCGGCGCACAGCGCGCGCAATGCCTGGCGGAGGAATCCCGCGGGCGCGAGCAGCACGCAGGTCACGAATGCCGTCGTCAGCAGCACGGTGTACGCGCCGATCACGGCCGCCAGGCGGCCCCCGGGGAGGGCGAGCAAGGCGAGGCTCACGCCCGCGAGCACACCGGCCAACATGCGCGTTCGGTAGGACCGGTCGGGTGAGGCGGCGAGGAGCGCCGCGCAGGGCAACCCCACGAGGCTCGGCGGCGCCCAGACTGCGAACGCCAGCACGCCCAGCACGAGGTTAGGCAGTGTGCCCCTTGATGTACGGAATCAGCGCCAGCTGGCGAGCCCGCTTGATGGCGGTCGCGAGCTGCCGCTGGTGCCGCGCGCACATCCCGGACAGCCGGCTCGGCAAGATTTTTCCCCGCTCTGTGAGGAAGCGGCCGAGGGTCCGGTCGTCCTTGTAGTCGAGCACGCGCGCGCCGGATTCGCACACGGGACAGGTCTTGGCGGGGCGTCTCATGCTTCCTCCTCCTCGCCGATCTCTTCTTCTTCCGGCGCGGCGATCACGGCGGCCACGACCGGCTTGGGCTGCTCGCGTGCGGCTTGGACGGTCATGTACCGAAGCACGCCTTCGTCGAGCTTCACCGCGCGCTCGTACTCGGGGAGCAGGTCGCCGGCGGCGTCGAACTGGGCCACGACGTAGTAGCCCGTATCCTTTTTCTTGATCTTGAAGGTCATGGTGCGCTTGCCCCAGTGGGACACGTTCGTGACCGCGCCCTTGCCGTCCTTGGTCAGGAGGGCATGGAAGCGCGTGAGTTTTTCGGTGATCGCGGGCTCGTCCAGCGCACTGTCAAAGATGTAGACCGTCTCGTAACGACGAGTCATGCCACCTCCCTTTGGTCGTAGGCGACCCGGCGCAGGTGGGGGCGGCGCCGAGTAGGGGATATGTGAAGCCCAAACATAAGCGCGCCTTGACGGGGGCGGCAGTGGGGTGAATCGTCCACCGTTATGGTCGTCCCTGTCGTTGCCGCTCTGGCACTGGCCGCGGCGCAGCAGGACACCCTGGCCCGCCTCACAGGCACGGTCAGCTCCTCGACGAGCGGCCGGCCTCTCTCCGGCGTCATGGTGGCGGTGGTGGGCACGGGCGCGTTTCAGGTCACCGACTCGGCCGGCACCTTCACCGTCGCGCGCCTCGCTCCCGGCCGCCGCACGTTGCGGCTCTCCTACGGCGGGCGCGTTTCGGAGGACTACGACGTCGTGCTCCAGCCCGGCCGGACGGCCGACTTGGCCATCCTGCTCGACGTGAGTGGAATCGACCTCGCTCCGATCGTCGTCGAAGCGACGTCGACGGCTTACACGCTCAGCCTCGCCGGGTTTTACGCGCGGCGCCGCAAGGGGTTCGGCCACTTCGTCACGCGCGAAGACATCGAGCGCCGGGGCCCCCATCGGCTGAGCGCACTACTCGCAGGGACCGGCATCGTCATGCGGTGCGTGCGCAGCGTGTGCTATCCCACCCGGACGGCCTCGGGGCGCCGCTGCACCGTGTCGGTCTTCGTGGACGGGATGAAGGTCGAGCAGTACGATATCGACGCCATTCCCCCGGAGGACGTGCTCGGCATCGAGGTGTACCGTCAGGGAGCCGACACTCCCGTCGAGTTCTCCCGCTGGTCCGCGGCCTGCGGCGCCATCGTCATCTGGACCAGGAATTGACGCCCGCGCTGACTACACGTTGAACCGAAACAGCAGGATGTCGCCGTCCTTCACAACGTAGTCCCGCCCTTCACTGCGAACGAGCCCCTGCTCGCGCGCGACCTTGTAGCTCCCCGCCTTCAGGAACTCCTCGAAGCCCACGGTCTCAGCGCGGATGAACCCGCGCTGAAAGTCCGAGTGGATCTCGCCCGCCGCGTCGAACGCGGTGTCGCCGCGATGCATCGTCCAGGCCCGCACTTCGTTCTCGCCCACCGTGAAAAACGTCTGGAGGCCGAGGAGCCGGTAGCCGGCGTGAATCAGGCGGTCGAGCCCGGGCTCGCTCATCCCAACGCTCGCCAGGTACTCCTTCCTTTCTTCTGCGCCCAGGTCGGCCAGCTCCGCCTCGAGCTTGGCGGAGAAGGGGACGATCTCAGCCTCCTCGTGGTGTACCTGGACCGCGGCCTTGAGCTTGGCGATCCACTGCCCACCGCCCGCGGCGAGATCGTCTTCGTTGACGTTCGCGGCGTAGAGAATCGGCTTCGCCGTGAGCAGGCCCAGCTGGCGCAGGAACTTCACGGCATCGTCGCCCTCGCCCGCCTCGCGCGCGCCGCGCCCCGCGTTCAGCTCGGCGACGACGCGCTCGAGCAGCACGAGCTCCAGCTGCGCGTCCTTGTCGCCGGCGCGCGCCGTCTTGCGCGTCTTCTCGAGGCGCCGCTCCACGACGGCCAGGTCGGCAAGCGCCAGCTCACTGGTGATCACATCGTGATCGCGCACCGGGTCCACCGGACCCATCACGTGCACCACGTCCGGGTCCTCGAAACAGCGGATGACGTGCACGACCGCATCCACTTCGCGGATGTGGGACAGGAATTGGTTGCCGAGGCCTTCCCCCTGTGAGGCGCCCTTCACGAGGCCCGCGATGTCGACGAACTCGACGACGGCCGGGACCTTCTTCTTGGGTTTGACGACCTGGTTGAGGCGCTCGAGCCGCGGATCGGGCACTTCGACCACGCCGACGTTCGGCTCGACCGTGCAGAACGGATAGTTTTCCGCCGCGGCCGCCTTCGACGAGGTCAGGGCGTTGAACAGGGTCGACTTCCCGACGTTGGGGAGGCCGACGATGCCGAGGCGCAGCACTAGGCGCGGACCCAGCGGTCCACGGCGTCGACCATCTGGGGTATGAGCGCTTCGATTTGTTCGACCTGCTCGGCGTCGAAGGGGGCGAGGACGTACTCAGACCAATCGGCGACGCCCTCGGGCAGCGGCCCGACGCCGATGCGCAGCCGCGCGTATTGCTGCGACTGGAGGGCCCCTTCGATGCTCTTGAGCCCGTTATGCCCGCCTGCCGAGCCTTCGGTACGGAGTCGAAAGGTCCCGGTGGGGATCTGGAAGTCGTCGACGAGAATCAGCAAATCGCGTGCGGCATCGAACGGCGGATCCGCGCGCAGCGACGCGAGCGCGGCGCCGCTGCGATTCATGTAGGTCGTGGGCTTCAGGACGCGCACGGGGACGGCGCCCACCAGGCCTTCGGTCGCGCGCGCCCGCTCGGCGCGGCGGAACGGCGGCAGGCTCCACCGCGCGGCGACCGCGTCGGCCAGCCAGAAGCCAGCGTTGTGGCGCGTCGCCGCGTACTCCGGACCGGGATTCCCGAGGCCGACGACCGCGCGCAGGGGCTAGCTCTCTTTGCTCTCTTTGCCGCCCTTGGGTTTCTCGGCCTTTTCGGCTTTGGGGGCTTTCGCTTCGCCACCCGCGGCCTCGCCCTCGCCCTCCGCCCCCTCGCCCTCTTCCTCGCGCGGCTTGCGGATCAGCTCGGGCTCGGCGACCTCGGTCGCCGCCTCCGGAGTCGGCGCGACCACTTCCTCGGCGCGCGGCGGCACCACGGTCGCGATCGTCAAGTCGCCGCCGGTCAGGATCACGGCGTTGGCGATCGTCAGGTCGCGCACGTGCAGCGAGTCACCGATCTTCAGCGCCGTCACGTCCATCTCGACGCGGTCCGGGATGTGCTCGGGGAGGACCTCGATCTCGACTTCGCGGGTCACCTGGTCGAGTACGCCGCCGCCGTTGCGCACGCCGTCGGGGGCGCCGACCAGGTGCACGGGCACCTTCAGGGTCACCTTCTCGTCGGCGTGGATCTCGTAGAAGTCCACGTGGATGATGTCGGGGCGGACGGGGTGGCGCTGGATCTCGCGGATCAGCGCGCGGGTCTTCTTGCCGTCGACCGTGAGCTCGATGAGCGTGCTGGCGGGCTCGACGCCGTGCAGCGCCTGCTCGAGCGACAGCGCGTCCACCAGGAGGGGCTGCGTAGCGCGCCCGTGCCCGTAAATGACGGCAGGGACCTGCTTCGCGAAGCGGGCCTGCCGCGCCGCGCCTTTGCCGGTCTTGTCCCGCGGGCTCGCCGCGAGGCTCACCATCTGTGCCATGACTCAGCCCTCAGCCGTCAGTCGAAGAGCGCGCTGACTGATTGGTTCGAGTGTTCGTACCCGATGGCTTTGGCCATCAGGCCGGCGATCGACAGCACCTTCAGTTTGTCCCACTTCCGCTCGTCGGGAAGCCGGATCGTGTTCGTGACCGTCACTTCTTCGATCGGCGACGCCCGCAGGCGCTCGACGGCGGGGCCCGAGAGCAGGGCGTGGGTCGCGAAGGCGAAGATGCGTCCCGCCCCGAGCCGCCGCAGCGCCGCCGCTGCCTCCGTGATCGTCCCCGCGGTGTCGATCATGTCGTCGGGGATGAGGCAGTCCTTGCCCTCGACTTCCCCGACGACGTTGACGACTTCCGCGATGTTTGCGGACGGTCGCCGCTTGTCGATGATCGCCAGCGACGCGTCCAGCCGCTTGGCAAAGCCGCGCGCCATCTTCGCCGAGCCGACGTCGGGCGCCACGACGACGGGGTCGCGCAGCGCCTTCTGCCGGTAATGGCTCACGAACACCGGCGCGGCGTACAGATGGTCCACCGGGATGTCGAAAAACCCCTGGACCTGGTGGGAATGGAAGTCGATTCCCAGCACCCGGTCCGCGCCCGCGTGGGTGATCACGTTCGCCATCAACTTCGCGCTGATCGCCACCCGCGGCTGGTCCTTGCGGTCCTGCCGCGCATACCCGAAGTAGGGGAGGCAAGCCGTGATGCGCGCGGCGCTCGCACGCCGGGCCGCATCGATCAGGAGCAGCAGCTCCAGATAGTTCTCCGCCGGCGGGTTGGTGGGCTGGATGATGAAGACATCCCGCCCACGCACGTTCTCGTCGATCTTGACGAAGATCTCGCCGTCGGCGAACCGCCGGATCGTCACCGCGCACAGCGGCTGTCCCAAATGCTGAGCCATCTCCTCGGCGAGCGGCCGGTTGGCCGTCCCGGCGAGCAGCAGGAGCTGGCTGCGCGACAGCGTCAGGTCCCCCATCGGAGCCCCGGAAAGTAGTCGGCAACCCGCGTTGTGTGAAGGGGTTGTAGATTGAATGGTCACGATGATCGCCGATCTGCGGGTCCGCCTGCAACCCGAGCTGGTCGACCGCTACCGCCTGGAGCGGGAGCTGGGGCGGGGCGGCATGGCCGTCGTCTTCCTCGCGCACGATCTGAAGCACGACCGGTCGGTCGCGCTGAAGGTGCTGCGGCCGGAGCTGTTCGCCTCGCTGGGGGCGGGACGGTTCCTGCGGGAAATCAAGCTCGCGGCGAGCCTCGTCCACCCGCACATCGTACCGCTGTACGACTCGGGCACCGCCGGCGGCCTCCTCTATTACGTCATGCCGTACCTCACCGGCGAGTCGCTGCGCGAACGCCTGACGCGCGAGGGACCCCTCCCGGTCGCCGACGCGGTGCGGATCGCGCAAGAGGTGGCGAGCGCCCTCGACTACGCCCACCGCAGCAACATCGTGCATCGCGACGTCAAGCCCGAGAACGTCCTGATTCAGGACGGGCATGCGATCGTCAGCGACTTCGGCGTCGCCCGGGCGATCAGCGCGGCGGCGGGGTGGGACCGCGCCAGCGGGACGGGGCTCGGGATCGCCATCGGCACGCCCGACTACATGAGCCCCGAGCAGGCGAGCGCCTCGGCCGACATCGACGGCCGGTCCGACATCTATAGCCTGGGGTGTGTGCTGTTCGAGATGCTGGTGGGGCGCCCGCCGTTCGGCAGCGCGACCGGCAAGGAGGGGAGGGGCGCCGAAGAGCAGATGGAGGCGCACGTGTTGGAGCGGCCACCCGGCGTGTCGGCGGAGCGGCGGGACGTGCCGATCGAGGTGGAGCTGGCGGTGGCGACGGCGCTGTCGAAGCGCGCGACCGATCGGTTCCAGAGCGCGGCGGCGTTTGCCGGCGCGCTCGACGCGGCCGCCGCGACGCCCTCGGGACGCTGGCCGGCGTGGCTCCGGCGCCGCTGGTGGGTGGGGCTCGCGACGGCGGCCGGGCTCGGTGCGCTCGCCGTCGCCGTGTTGCCGCGCCTGCTTGGCGCCGGCCTCGACCGCACGCGCTACGTGGTCGTTCCCTTTGGGCACCGGGGCGGCGCCGCGCCGGCCCTGCTGAACGGTGACCAGTGCGAGCTGTTGCTGTACGAGGCGTTCAGTCGGTGGCGCGACGTGCGGGTCAGCGACGACCTGCTCGTGCACGACGCGCTGCAGCGTCTCGGCCGGCCACCGGCGACGCTCGAGGACGCCCGCGCGGTAGCCCGCCGGGTGGGCGCGGGCCTGCTGGTGTGGGGCGAAGTCGCCCAGGTGGGCGACTCGGTGTTGGTCAGCGCGTCGCTGTACGACGTCACGCGCGGAGCGGCGGTGCTGCGCAAGCACGCCGTGCGGCTCGGGCCGGGACGCGAGGACCTGGCGTCACGGTTCGACGAGCTGGCCGACTCGCTGCTGCTGGGCGGACAACGCGGCACGCCGGCTGCCGCGGGCGCGGTACGCACCGAGTGGCTCGCCGCGTGGCGCGCGTACGCCGAGGGGCGCGCGGCGCTGGGCGCGTGGGACCTGCGCCGCGCGGAGCGGTCGTTCCGCGGCGCCATCGGCATCGACTCCGCGTATCCCGACGCGAATCTGTGGCTGGCGCAAGTGCTCGCGTGGTCCGGTGCTCCGGTGGCGCGGTGGGGCGCCCTGCCCGGCGTGGCGCTCGCCGCGGGGGCACGGCTGCCTGCGGCGGATCGCGCGCGCGCCCGGGCGCTGCTCGCGCTCAGCGCGGGGCTCGAGCCGGAGGCGTGCGCCGAGTACCGGCGCCTGCTCGCGCTCGATTCGCTCGACTTCTCTGCCTGGTACGGCCTGGGAGAGTGTCATCGGCGGGACCACGCGGTCGTGCGCGACGGGGCGAGCCTGTCGGGATGGCGGTTCCGGACCAGCCTGGAGACGGCAATCAATGCCTACAGCCGCGCGCTGCAACTCAATCCGTCCGTCCACCGCGCGTTCTTCGTGCGCCTGCCCGATCTGATCTTCATCGAGCCGAGCTACTTCCGCTCGGGCCACGCCGCGCCGCCCGATACCGGGCGTTTCGGCGCGTGGCCCACCCTCGTCGCCGACACGCTGGCCTTCACGCCCTACCCGCTCGACGCGCTGCTCACCGGCGCGAAGGGCATGGCGGAGGCGGCCGGACCCGCCCACGCCGCGGCGGTGGCGCGCAACCGTGCCACGCTGCGAGAGATCGGGCGCACCTGGGTGCGTGCGTTCCCGGCCAGCGCCGACGCCCACGAAGCGCTCGCCCTGGTGCTCGAGGCGACCGGTGCGATCGGGCCGGCGCGCGACGAGGATGAGTCGGCGCTGGCCCAGGTGCGGCGCGGGCGCGCCCTGGCCACGACCTCGCTGCAGCAGCTGCGCCTCGCCGCCGCCGAGGTGCGTCTGGTCCTCAAGCTCGACGACTTCGCGGCGGCGCGCCGCATCGCCGACTCGGTCCTCGAGGCCGCCCGGAGTCTCGAGCCCGACGAGGCCCTCCGGGTCGCACCGCTCGCCGCCCTGACCGGCCGCGTGAGACGGACCGCGGCGCTGCTCGTCCGCGCGGCGCCGGTAGCGGAGGTCGCGACACCGGACGGCGAACGCATCGAGGGTCCGCCTACGCCCGCCGTCGCCGCGGGGCTCACCCTGCTCGCGTATTCGGCGCTCGGCGCACCGCGCGATACTCTCGAGCGGCTCGAGCGCCGGGTGCAGCAGCTGGTGGACGCCGCCGTCCGCCCAGAGCGTCGGCCGCCGCTGCGCGCCGCGTTGCTCGGCGTGCCCGCCGTGCTGGCGTTCCCCGCAGCGGGTCCGCGTCCCTGGCTGCGCGACGTCCAGGGTCGCAGCTACCTCGCGGACCTGCAGGAGCGCCTCGCGCAGGGCGACACGGCGGAGGTCCGGCAGCGCCTCGCCGCCCTCGTCGCCGCCCGGCGGCTCGCCCGTCCCGGGGACGTGGCGATCGACGCCATGTACCAGGAGGCATGGCTCGCGTTCGCCAGCGGCGACGCAGCCGGTGCCCGCACTCGCCTCGACGCGACGCTGACCGCCCTCCCCACACTCGGCAACGCGCTCCTGACCGAGGTTCCGCAGGCGGCGGCGTTGGTGCGGGCGATGGCGCTGCGAGCCGAGCTGGCCGCCAGCGCCGGCGACGGCGAACAGGCGCAGTGGTGGGCCCGCGCCGTCGTTACTCTGTGGTCCGACGCCGATCCCCTGCTGCAGCCGGTCGTGCGCCGCATGCGCGTCCTCGCCCCAGCCCAGTGACCCATTCCCGGAAGGAGTCGAGATGAGCGCCCTTTCCCCGCTCCCCATTCGCCCCACCCGCATGCCGGTCGCGATCGCCGCGGTGATCGCGCTCGCCCTTTCCCAGAACTGCCGCCTGGAGCGTGGCCAGGATACCGCGGCACCGGCGCCGCCACCCGCCGACGTCCGGGCCGCGGCCGCCGAGGGCCGCTTCAGCACCGTGGTCGAATACGCGAAAGGCCTCGCCTACGACGCGGTGCCGGGCGCGGGGGACCGCCAGCGGCTCATGACCGGGACGCAATGTCCCCCGTGGGTGAAGGGCGGCGACTGTCGCTACGGCGCGCTGGCGCGCATCGAACCGCAGCGCGACGCGCACCGCATCCCGGACACGCTCGACCTCGCAGCGGGTCGCGTGATCGCCCGCATCATCACGGAGGACTCGGCCTACGCGAAGCTGAACCTGCGCGCCAACGACACGACGTATTGGTGGATAGATCGCGTGAAAGGGCGCTGGCGCTCCGCGTTTCTGTCGTCCCAGCGGGCGACGGCGGTCATCGACACGAACGCCGTCTGGCACCCGGCCGCGGTGGGACACGGCTACACCTGGCACCAGGCGATCGCCCGCTTCGTCTGGAGCGAGAAGGACGAAGCGCTGTGGGCGACGTGCACCATGTTCGGATGCTGCCGCTCGGAGGACGAAAGCGCCCTGCAGTAGGGTATAACGCTGGACCCTCAATCGGAGCTCCGTGATGCGCCGCCTGGCCGCCCTTGCCGTTGCCGTGCTGATCGCCACTCCCGCCCTGGCGCAAGATCCCGGCGCCGGGCAGCGCCGCTTCCCGCCGCCCCCCGATCATTGGTTGACCATCGATTCGCTCGTTCAGGCGGTGGGCCTGACGCCGGACCAGAAGACCAAAGTCACGCCGCCCTACACCGCGCTGAACGGCGTGATGCGCGACGCCGCCGCGCGCCGCCAGGCGATCCGTCAGCGGATGCAGGGCTCTTTCCAGCCCGGTCAGGAGCCGAGCCCCGAGATGCGCGCGCGCATGGACAGCGTGCGCGTTGAGATGGAAGGGTTTCAGGCTGAAGCGGACCAGTGGTTCGTCGCGATCCGCAACCTGCTGACGCCGGCCCAGCAGGCGAAGTTCGACGCATTGCCCAAGCCGATGCTGACGCGCCCGCGGCGGCCGGGGATGTAGCCGCGTCGCGCTCGGCCGGGTATCGTTGGGTGACCTCAACGTGGCCGGACCGATGATGCGCCGTTCCTTTTTCGCCCTCGCGTTCCTCGCGTCGCTGGGCGGCGCGCGCGCCGCCCGCGCCGCCCAGAGCGCGGCGCCCGCGGACTCCGCACTCCTCACGGTGGACCGGATCTACGCCAGCGCGGAATTCCGCAGCGGCGCCTTCGGGCCGCTCGCGTGGCTCGGCGACGGGTCGGCGTACACGACCCTCGAGCGCAGTACAGAGATGAAGGAGGGCCGCGATCTCGTCCGCTACGACGCGCAGAGCGGCGCCCGATCCGTGCTGGTGCCTGCGGCGCGGCTCATCCCGGCCGGTGACTCGGTGCCGCTCGAAGTCGAGGAGTACTCCTGGTCGAAGGACGGGAACCGCCTCCTGATCTTCACGAACTCCGAGCAGGTGTGGCGCACCAACACCCGCGGCGATTACTGGGTGCTGGACCGCACGACATGGACCCTCAAGCGTCTCGGGCGGGAGGGGCCGCCCTCGACGCTGATGTTCGCGAAGTTCTCGCCCGACAGCGCCGGGAGCCGGGTGGGGTGGGTGCGCTACGGCGAGTACAATCTCTGTGTCGAAGACCTCGCGACCGGCCGCATCACGCAGCTGACGACCGACGGCTCGCGCACCACGATCAACGGGACGTTCGACTGGGTGTACGAGGAGGAGCTCGGCCTCCAGGACGGCTGGCGCTGGAGCCCGGACGGCCAGGCGATCGCCTACTGGCAGCTCGACGCCTCCGGCGTGCGCGACTTCCCGCTCTATAACACCACCGACTCGCTCTACGCCTACGTCGTCCCGGTGCAGTATCCCAAGGCGGGAGAGACGAACTCCGCGGCGCGCGTCGGCGTGGTGAGCGCCGCGGGCGGAGCGACGCGCTGGATAGAGGTCCCGGGCGATCCGCGCAACAACTACATCGCGCGGATGGAATGGGCGCCGCAGGTGGGGAAAGACGTGGGGTCACGCGAATTGGTGATCCAGCACTTGAATCGGTTGCAGAACACGCTGCAAGTGATGCTCGCCGACGCGCGCACCGGCGCGGTGCGCGCCGCGTTCACCGAGCAGGACAGCGCGTGGGTCGAGCAATTCGACCAGCTTCGGTTCGTGAACGGCGGCCGCGACATCTTATGGCTCTCTGAGCGGAACGGGTGGACGCATCTCTACCTGTGCCCCCGCGCCGGCGGCGCGCCGCGGCCGGTGACGAGCGGGGCATGGGACGTGCTGAGCGTGAGCGGTGTGGACACGGTGGGCGGGTGGGTCTATTACACGGCATCGCCCGACAATCCCACGCAGCGCTACCTGTACCGGGTCAGCTTCACGCGCCGCAGCGCGCCCCAACGCCTCAGCCCGGCGGGCCAAGCCGGGATCCATTCCTACAACCTGGCGCCGGGCTTCCGATACGGCGTGCACACCTACTCGCGGTTCGGCGTGCCGCCGACGCTGGAGTTTGTCACGCTCCCGGACCATCGCGTGCTCCGCACGCTCGTGGACAACGCCGCACTCAAGGCGAAGGTCGCGGGGCTGCGGCGCGGCACGACCGAATTCACCCAGGTCGACGTCGGCAACGGTATCCGCCTCAACGCCTACCTCATCAAGCCGCCGGGGTTCGATCCAGGCAAGCGGTATCCCGTGTTTTTCACGGTGTACGGCGGGCCCGGGTCGCAAACGGTCCTCGACGGGTGGGGCGGCGCGAACTATCTGTGGCACGAGATGCTGGCGCAGCGCGGCTACATCGTGGCGAGCGTCGACAACCGCGGGACCGGCGCGCGCGGCCGGGCGTGGCGCAAGATCATCTACGGCCAGATGGGGGTGATCGAGACCCGCGACCAGGCCGCGGCGGCGCGCGCCATCGGGCGACTGCCGTACGTGGACTCGACGCGGATCGGCATCTGGGGGTGGAGTTACGGCGGGTTCATGGCGTTGAACACCATCACGCAGGCGCCCGACGTCTACAAGATGGCGATCGCGGTCGCGCCGGTGACCCACTGGAAGTACTACGACACGATCTATACCGAGCGCTACATGGGCCTGCCGCGGGACAACGCCGCGGGGTACGACCGCGGGTCGCCGCTCACCTACGCCAAGAACCTGCGCGGCAAGCTGCTCATCGTGCACGGGTCCGGGGACGACAACGTCCACTACCAGAACACGGAGGCGATGGTGAACGCGCTGGTCGCGGCGAACCGGCCGTTCCAGCTGATGGAGTACCCGAACCGGACGCACTCGATTTCGGGCGGGACGACGCGTCAGCACTTGTTCACACTGCTGACGAAGTTCGTGGAGGAGAATCTCGAGGCTGGGGTGGGGGGAGGGGGGCGTCCGGCGTTAGTTCCCTGAGATTGGCCCCCTTGGATTCGAACCAAGATTACCGGATCCAAAGTCCGGTGTCCTGCCGTTGGACGAGGGGCCAGCGGTGTTACGGCGCTTCAAGTTACAACCTCGGGTTCGCCGGTGGGAGCCTCTTGCTTGCCCGGCCTCGCGCCAAGTGTTATCTGGTTAGCGACTCTGGGGGGAGCCGGCCGTCAACAAAGACAACTGCGGACGCTGTGGCGCGAGCCTTGGCCCGGGCGCGTACTTCTGCCCGCGCTGTGGCACGAGCGTTCCGTTGGCGTCGGCAGAAGCCGCCACCAGCGTCCTCGTCCGCCCGTCCGACGCGGGTCGGGAGGCGCTGCTCCAGGCCCTGCGCCGGGCGACGCTGGGCGAATACGAGATCCTCGCCGAATTGGGCCGCGGCGGGATGGCCACGGTGTATCTGGCGCATGACCTCCCGCTCGATCGCAAGGTGGCGATCAAGGTGCTCGCGCCTGCCTTGCTCCTCATGGGCGAAGGCATGGTGGAGCGGTTCAAGCGCGAGGCACGCACGGCCGCCGCGCTGAGCCATCCCCACATCATTCCCATCTACGCCGTCAAGGAAAGCAACCGCGTCCTGTACTTCGTCATGAAGTACGTGCAGGGGCGGCCCCTCGACGCCGTCATCCGCGACGTCGGCCGGCTGCCGATCCCGATGGTGCAGGCCATCCTGGCGCACGTGGGCGACGCGCTCGCCTACGCGCATCGGCACGGCGTCATCCATCGGGACATCAAGTCCGCGAACATCATGCTCGACGAAGAAGGCTGGGCGGTCGTCACCGACTTCGGCATCGCGAAGGTCGAGGAAGCGCAGGGGCTCACGATGACCGGCGTGACGGTCGGGACGCCCACCTACATGAGTCCCGAGCAATGCGCCACGTGCGAAGTCACCGGAGCATCGGATCAGTACTCGCTCGGCGTCGTGGCGTACGAGATGCTCACCGGCCGCCTCCCGTTCCAGAACGCCTCGACGATGTCGGTCATGTACGCGCATTTCAACGAGCGCCCGCGACCGGTGACCGAGCTGCGCCCTGACTGCCCGCCCAACCTCGCCGCCGGCGTCATGCAGATGTTGGAGAAGGAGCCGGACGATCGTTGGCCCACGATGGACGACGTGGTGGCCGTGTGCGGTCGGCCATCGTTGCGGCACGACGACCCCATCCGCAGCGAAATGGTGACGCTGGCGAAAGCCGGCGTCCAGGCGCAGCTACTCGCCGGCCTCAAGACGCCGACGAGCCCGATTGCGCTGGCGAAGGCGCCGACCCGTACCGTGCCGACCGCCACTCGGCGGGCGTCCCGGCTGTGGTGGGGACTCGGGGTACTCGGGATCGCCGCCGCGCTGTGGTGGGCCGCGCCGTGGCGCTTGCTGCGCACGCCGCCCGCGCCGGCGGGGGACGCCCTCCCCGCGCCGAGCGCGGCGCTGCCCGTCGCGGCGGAGACGGCCGCGGTCCGGCCGCCGCCCGATTCGACGGCCCGGGGACGAGCGACGCGGACGGCGAGCCGCCGCCCGGGACCCACCACGCAGGCGAGTGCGCCGGCGCGGGCCGCGGCGGATTCTATCCTGCGAGCCGCGACTGCGCGTCAGGAGGACAGTCTCGTGCGCTCGCTGCGGACGACGGCGCTCGCCGCGATGCAGCGGGCGGTTGGGGCGGGGGCGACGCCCGCCGAGCTGGCGCGCGGCGACACGGTATTGCGGGGGGGGGAGTCGCTCGCGGGAGCGGGCCGGCTGTCCGAGGCGATGGTCCAGTTCGTCACGGCCGCGTCCCTCTGGTCCGAAGCCGAGCGCCTGTCTCGAGCCCGGGTACCGCGTGAGGCCGCGCCGTCAGCCGCCGCGCCTGTCTCCCCCCCTGTCGACCCGCGCGGGCCGATCGAGCTGGTGATTTCCGAGTACGCCCGAGCGCTCGAGTCCCGCGACCTGGGCCAGGTGCGCCGGGCCTATCCCGGTCTCACGGCCGCGCAACAACAGGGGTGGCAGGACCTGTTCAAGTCGGTGCGCAGGCTCAAGGCCAGCTTGACCGTCACCGCGTTGAACGTCTCGGGCGGGAGTGCCGAAGCGACGGTCAGCGGCGTGTACGAGTACGAAAACGCCACCACGGGTCGTACGGACCGGCGTCCGGCGACATTCCGAGCGACCCTGGTCGCGGACGCCGCCGGGTGGCGGCTCAGCGCTATCCGCTAGGCCAGTCTTAAAAGTTGTATTCGAGCCCGGCGGTCCACAGGACGCTGGGCCGCAGTCCGCCCCGGTTCAGCGGCCACAGCGTGTTGGTGACCAGCGTAATCCCCGAGCCGGTCAGGAACTTGAATCCGAACGAGGCGCTGATCAGGTCGTCCCGCTGATTCGGGATGTTCGTGGGCTCGACGGTGCGCCGGAACGGCACGTCGTACGTCACGGTCCCCGGCAGCCGGAGCTTGGTTTCCCCGACCTGCAGTTCCGAGACGAGATCGACCGCCAGCGTGGCCCAGGGCGCCATCAGATGATCGAACCCCACGGTGGCGAGCACCGCGTTGCTCAGCGAGTCCGTGTTCCGGAGCAGGAATCCGATGTTGGCGTGGGGCGAGAAGGGGCCAAACCGCGCCGAGAGGATCCCGAGGCCCCGAGCCACGACGTGGCCCGATCCGAGGAGATCGTCGGCGCTCCCGGTGGGAAACCGCACGTCGGCGAGCAGCGCGAAGGTGCTGCGTTCCGACTGGCTGACGGTGACCTTGACCCGCGCGGCGACATCGCCAACGCCGGTCGCGGACCCGGCCACGGAGCGCGAGGTGGAGAGTTGGGGATTGCTCGGCGTGCCGCCGAAAAAGTGGGCCGCGGTAGACTCGGCGAACGAAATGATCTGTACGTCGCTCGTGCCGACGAGCGACGTGGTCACGATGGGGAGCGCCACCCCGATGTCCACGCGATCGAGCAGCCCGAAGCTCAGGAAGAACGAGGTGACCGTCATGTCGATGTCGAGCGCCAGGCGTAGGGCGATCACGTCGTTCTCGAGTCGCGGGACGCCGTATGGCGCGCAGTCTCGGCCCTCGATACTGTCGCACGCCGGCGAGTCGACGTTTTGGTGCACGAAGTTCAGCCGAATATCGTTCAGGCTGACGCCCCGCAGCGTCTCGAAGTGCAGCCGGTTCACGTTCGCGCCCACGAACACCCGCCCGCGTCCGAGCGTCTGAGCGCGTTCGGCAAACACGGGCCCGGGCGACACCGAGGTCCGGACCGGAGCGCCGCCTTCAAACCGAAACGTCGAGCCCCCGCTGGTCGCGCTCACAGGAATGCCGGCGACGTTCCCACTGATCGCGTTCCCGATGAACGAGATCAGGATGCCGTTCTGCGTGCTCGCCGAGGTGATGAAGTGATTCTCGTGCACCCCGGTACCGCCGAGGAAGAGCGGTTGCTGGCCTGGGGCGAACACGAAGAGTTCGGAGATCTTATCGCGCAGTCCCTGCGCGGCCACCGGGGTGGACAGGAGGGCGCACCCGAGGACACTCCACGCCAATCGTCGCATGCATCCTCCGAGACCGGGGAACGGCCGTTACCTGGGCTCGAAGAGATGCTGCGCGCCGCGGGGCGTCAAGCCGGTTGCGGTGGCGGCGCTGCCGTCGCCCGCGTCGCGGTCGCGATCAGGCGCTGCTGCTTCTCCCCCAGAGTGCGCGCCGCGTCGTCGCGCTCCCTCTCCTTCTTATAGACCGCGGCGACCGCACTCCCCGATCCGCACAGCCGCACCCAGACCGGCCCCGTCCCGGCCACGCGCTCGTACAGCGCGCGCAGCTCGGGGTGTTTCCCGAACACCGGCGACTCGAAGTCGTTGCCACCCAGCCGTCCGATGCTGCCCCACGTCGCCAGCGCATCGAGATCGAGCGCCACCGGGCCGCGCGGCGCCGGCTGGGCGTTGGCCTCGTCCCACCAGCGATACGCGTCGGGCGTTGCGACGGTCACGGCCGGCACGGCGACGAGCGCCGGCGCCGCGGGCGGCGCGGGGATCCGGAACAACCGCTCGCCGCGCCCCCAGGCCAGCGCGAGGGGGGCGCCGCTCGCGCAAAACGCGACGTCGGCGCCGAGCCGGGCGGCGAGGTGCAGCAGCTCGTGCCGCGGGACGGCGTTCCCGGCGAGCGCGTTCACCGCGTGCAGCGCCGCGGCCGCGTCGCTGGAGCCGCCGCCGAGCCCGGCGCGCACGGGGATGCGTTTGGTCAGGCGCAGCGCGACGCCAAAACGGCCGGCCGTTGCGTCGAGCACGGCGCGCGCGGCGCGCACGGCGAGGTTCTCGTCCATTGGGCCGACGTCTGGTCCTTCGACGTCCAGCGTGACACCAGATTCCGTGCGCCGCGCTTCCAGCTCGTCCGCAAGGTCGAGCAGCGCAAAGGCGGTCTCGATCTGGTGGTAGCCCGACGTGTCGCGCGCGAGAATCCGCAGAAACAGGTTGACCTTCGCGTGGGCGGCCACGCGCACCGCCGACGCCGCGGTCACCCGACCGCTCCGTTCCCATCCCGCAGCTCCCCGAGCCGCAGGTGCAGACGAGACAGCGACCACAGGCCGAGCAGCGTGATCGGCAGGAACGTGGTCACGTGATAGGTGAGCGCGTAGCTCACGGCGCGACTCGAATCCACACCGTACACCTGCAAGGTGAGCAGGGTGGCGACCTCGAACACGCCGGCGTAGCCCGGCGTGGAGGGCACGGCGACTCCGAACCCGATAATGCCCTGCAGCAGCAGGGCGGCCTCCAGCGGCACGGCGAGGTCGAACGCCCGGAAACACACCGCGAACGCCGCGGCGTTCACGAGCCAAAGCAGTCCCGACCATGCCACCACGCCCGCGAATCGCGCCGGACTCTTCAGCACGACGAGGCCCGCCACGATACCCTCGGCCCAATGCATCAGCCGCTCCGCGCCGCGTGCGGGGAAGAGGCGGCGCACGAGCCGCGCCAGCAGCGCGAGCCACGGAGCCGGCCGATGCACGACGAGGAGGGCAAAGAGGAGCACCGCTCCGAAGAGTGCGGCGGCGGAAGTCGCCAGCGTTGAAAGCGACCGCCCGCCCACCAGGGTGTGAGCTGGGAACGACGGCGCCGCGATAGCGACGGCCATGAGCGCCAACATCACGAGCCCGTCGAACACCCGCTCCACGCCGATCGATGCCAGGGCGGTCGTGAAGCGTACCGGGAGCTGGCGTGTGGCCACATACCCGCGCGCCACCTCACCTGCGCGGGCCGGGAGCAGGTTGTTGGCCATGAAGCCGATCGCGGTGGCGTGCCACAACGGGACCCAGGGAAAGCGGTGGCCGTCCACGTCCCGCAGGATGAGCCGCCAGCGGATCGTCCGCAACGGGAACGTGGCCGTCGCGAGCCCGACCGCGGCAAGGAGCAGGAGCGGATCGGCGCGACGGGCGTGCTCCAGAACTTCGCTGGGATTGATGCGGTGCAGCACCCAGGCGACGAGCGCCACGGTGACCGCGAGCCCGATCAACCAGGCCCAACGGTGCGACGCGGGCGACGACCGACTGTTACTGGGGCTCGATGGCGAGGACAACGAGGTCGCAGACTTCGTCGATGATCGCGCGGAGACTCTCGCCGTCGGCGCGCTTCGCGGCGTCGCGGAGCTCTTGGGCCCGGTGGCGGGCGCGCTCGCCCCGATACAGCAACGTGCGGATCTCGACCGGTTGCGGCTCGCCGGTCCGAGGGGCGGGAGGTGTACCCGCGGCGGCCCCCAGCAGCTCGTCCAGGGAGGCGGCGCCGAAGCCCCCACTCCCAAGTCGCTCGTACGCGGCCCAGGAGCCCACGAAGTCGGCCGATTCGGGGATCGGGTCGTCTTGGACGAGGGGCGTGGGCCTCCCTAAAGGACGTTCTGACGGTCGTGGCGCGTGGGGCGTGGGAGCGCGTGCTGCTGGAGCGAGCGATTCGATGGGCACGAAGGCTGGGGCCGGCGCGGTGGGCGTTCCCGCGAGTGCGCGGATGGCCGTGGTGACGCTCGCCAGCTCGGCCGCCAGCGCTCCCTCATCGCCGCCGGACCCCCACCCCCCCCGGCCCCCCCCCCCCCGAGCGCGCGAGGATCTCGCCCGCGCGGCGCAGCTCCGCCGCGAACAGCGCCGCCTGGTTCACGGCGATCCCGCGGGATACCGCGTCGCGTGCCGCATGGGCGAACTCGGCGACGCGGTCGGACAAGGGCCCCCCTCCGCCGGCGGCGCCGAGCGCGCGGAACGTGCCGGCGAGGGTGTGAGCGCGGAGCTCGCGTTGTGTAGGGCTCGGCGCCCGCTCGAGCGAGTCGGCCGCCTGGCGCAGGTGCTCGCCGTGGCTCACCAGCTCCAGCTGGCCGAGGGTGGCGGGGCGGGCCGCAGCCGTGCCGGCCCGCACGATGTGCGGCCCGGCGTCGGCGTGGAACAGCGTGTCGATCGGGACGACGTCGGGCTCGCTCTCCATGAACTGCATCAGGAGCCCCGCGAACTTCCGGAATTCGGCGCCCTCGGGGTCGGGGCGGCCGCGCTCGGCCACTTCCCGCGCGGCGTGTGCGATCGAGCTGGCGGCCGTCTGGAACAGCTCTCCAACCAGGGCGGCCGGTGCGACCTGGGCTGCCGTGGTTTGGTTCAGCTCGCCGATCGCACGCTCGATGCCCTCGAGCAGGTCGGGCAGGGGCGGGAGATCGGCGAGCGCGGCCAGGCCGCGCAGCGGCTGCAGGGCTTTGAGGACGTGCTGTAGCGGGTCGTGGGCCAGCGGGTTGGACCGGAGCACCTGGGCGGCCCGGTCGAGCGCGCTCGCGATCGCCGCCCCCTCGCGTGCCACGAACGCCCGGGCCCCGGCGTCCAATCCGAGCGCCTCGGCCGCCCGCACCTGCGCCGACGGCCGGCCCGCGAGCTGCTCGAGCTGCGTCGCCAGCGCCTCGGCCTTCACCGTGTCGGCGTCGGTCCAGCTGGCGGCGCGGCGGACGAAGATCTTGTGGTCGTCCACCGCCCGGATCGCGAGCTGCTTCGTGGCCGCATCCCACGCGCGCCGCCCCTCGCGCACCGCGCGGGCCAGCGTCTCGAGCCCCGTGGCGGCGCGCGCGATTGCGTGCTGGCTCGCCATCAGCGCGCTGCCGCGCAACGCACGCGCCAACCGCACGAACTCATCGGCTGCGGGCGGGCCGTCGCTCTGCAGCAGCGCGTCGAGCCGCTCCAGATATTCGCCCGCCTCGAGGGCGAAGAAGTCGGACATGCCAAGGGGCGAGCCCGGCGTCGGCGTGGTCATGCGCGTCCCAAGGTAATGAGATTCCGCATGCGCCGCACCGCCTCTTCCATTCCCCAGAAGATGGCATTGCTGACGATGGAGTGCCCGATGTTCAGCTCCTCGATCTCCGGGATCGCGGCGACCGGCTGGACGTTCTGGTATGTCAGCCCGTGGCCCGCATGGACCGCAAGCCCCAGCCCCTTCGCGTACGCCGCCGCTTGACGCAGTTGGTTCAACGCCGTTGCTCGACGCTTCCAGGTTTGCGCGTATCGTCCCGTGTGGAGCTCGATCGCGGGCACCCCCAGGGCCTGCGCCAGGTCGATCGTGCGGCGCACGGGGTCGATGAACAGGCTGACGCGGATGCCGGCGCCTTGGAGCCGGGCAATCGCCCCGGCCAGCCGGCGATCGCCGCGCCGCAGCGCCAAGCCGCCCTCGGTGGTGATCTCGCGCCGCCGCTCGGGGACGAGCGTCGCCTGGAACGGCCGCACGCGGCACGCGATCCGCACGATCTCGGGGTGCGCGCCGAGCTCGAGGTTGAGCACGGTGCGGACGCCGCGCGCCAGCGCCACGACGTCGGCGTCCTGGATGTGCCGGCGGTCCTCGCGGAGGTGGGCCGTGATGCCGTCGGCGCCGCCCCGTTCGGCGGCGGCGGCGGCCTGGGCGGGCTCGGGCTCGTCGGTGCGGCGCGCTTCACGCAGCGTCGCGACGTGATCGATGTTGACGTAGAGGCGCATGGCGTCTTAGGTTGCACTCCTGATGCAACGACTCACGGTGTTACTCGTCCTCGCCGGATTCGGCTGCGGCGGCGCCCAGCGTCCCGGCGCGCTCACGCCCCAGACGCCGAACGATGCGCTGAACAAGTTCATGGACGCTGTGAAGGCGAAGGATCTCGACCGCATGGCCGACCTGTGGGGAAGCGTCCGCGGGCCGGCCTCGTCATACATGGACAAGAACCACCTCAACCGGCAGTTGACAACGATTCAGATCTATTGGAACCACAAGGGATACCGCATCATCGATGGACCGCTCCCCGCGCAGCCCCTGAATCCCACCTTCAAAGACGTGCCGAGCGCGGACCGGTTGCGCGACTTTAGACTCGAGTTGCAGCGCCCCAGTGGTTGCAGTCAGGTCATCCCGATCACAGTCGTGCGCACCAATGGTGGCGGCTGGCTCGTGTTCGACGTGCATCTCGAGGCTGCCGGCAATCCGGCGGCGCGGTGCCAGCCCGCAGGGTCGGGAACTCGGCAGTAGCTCAGGGCGTTTCACCTACTCGGTCAGCTCGAGCAGAATGCCGTTCGTGGCCTTGGGATGCAGGAACGCGATGCGGCGGCCGCCGACTCCGCGGCGCGGCGTTTGGTCGACGAGGCGGTACCCGCCCGCGCGGCAGCGCGCGACCGCGGCATCGAGGTCGGGCACGCGGTAGCAGATGTGGTGGATGCCGGGGCCGCGGCGGGCCAGAAACCTGGCGACAGGACTCGCAGGATCGACCGGTTCGAGCAGCTCCACATCTACGTCGCCGAATCGCAGACTGACGATACTCGCGCCGTCCGCCGTCTCGGGACGACCGGGAACCAGGCCGAGGACGTCACGATAGAAGGGAAGGGCCTCGGCGAGGCTCGTCACGGCAACGCCGACGTGGGCTAGACGGGGCTCGTTCATACAGCGGTCAACTTAACGATTGTCGGAGAAGGAGTGGAGGCTTCATGGAGGCGATACACCCCGCGGCGGTCACGGACGCCACGTTTCAGCAGGAAGTCGAGCAGCACAAGGGCCTCGTGATCGTGGATTTCTGGGCCACCTGGTGCGGGCCCTGCCACATGGTCGCGCCGATCATGGAGCAGCTGGCCAGCGAGTATCAGGGCAAGGTCAAGGTTCTGAAGGTCGATGTGGACGCCAACCAGCACACGGCGATGCGCTTTAACGTCCGCTCGATTCCGAGTATTCTATTCTTCAAGGATGGGCGCCACGTAGACACCCTCGTGGGCGCCTATCCGAAGCCGGCGTTCGAGCAGAAGATCAAGCAACACGTCTCGTAGGTCCCTCCCCGGAGGACGATGCGCGCGAGCACCGCTCGCCTGACGAATTCGCCGGTTCGGCTCGCGGATCTGCAGTTCCCGCAGGTGAGCCGGTTGATTCATCGTACCCGGTTGGCGTTCATCCACCTCGACAATCTCCTGGCCTTCGCCAAGCGCGACCGCGACGGGCGCGTGGACGGGTACATCGCGGCATACCTGCCCGACGAGTGCCTGCTGCTGTTCTTCCGCAAGGGCGAGGCGGTGAACGCGGCGTCGCTCCACACGGCGGGACGCCAGGTCATCACGATCACCGAGGCCCTGAAACGGATGCGCGCCGAGGTGGAGCGCGGCGAGCTGGCGTACTGTGCCGCGCCGATGGAGCAGCTCGCGTGGATGTACGCGGCCTGCGCGGGCGGGTACCAGACACGCGCCATCGACGTCAACCAGCCCGACGGGTTCTTCCCCACGCTGCAGCAGGGGCAGGTGACCGGCGTCCTGGAGTTGATCTCGAACGGCCGCGTCTCCTACCTCAAGTTCGAGAAGGGGCGCTACGTCACGGGCTACTTCTGCGACAAGCCCGACGCCCAGCCGCCGGCGCGCTACCTGGAGTCGTTGTTCGACCTCGGGCCCGACGGCGCTTCGCCCGCGATGGCGGCGGGCGCGTTCCCGGCCGGCCCCGATCTGCCCGCCCAGGCGCCCACGGCGCTGGTCAATACGTACCGCGAGCTCTATTGGCGCATTGTGGAGGCCGTCGACCGGGAGTTTCCGGGCGAGGCGAAGCGCCGCGCCCAGAAGGTCACGGCGTCGATCGTCGGGATGCACGAGGCGCTCACGCTGTTGAGCGTGCCGCGCGGCGCCGACACTCCCGACGCGGTGGTCCGCCCCGAGGAATTGTCGACCGCGCTCACCGACTGGGCGCTGCAGCTGCTCGAGGGCGCGGAAGTGATGATGCCGGGTACGGCTCCCAAGGTGCTCAAGGACGCGACCCGCGAGCACCGCTACGTCCTGCAGGCGGCCGGTTTTTACTCGCGCCTCCCCTGGCAGGTGACGTGGTGACGTGGCCGGCACTCTCTACGTCGTCGCGACGCCTCTCGGCAACCTCGGCGACCTTTCCCCCCGCGCCGCGGACACGCTGAAACACGCGGCGGTGGTCGCCGCCGAAGACACGCGGCACACCAAACCGCTCCTCGCGCACATCGGCTCGGGCGCTCAACTGATGAGCTTCCACGCCCATTCGACCGAGCGCACGCTCGAGCGCATCCTCGGCCTCCTCGGGGGCGGGACAGACGTCGCGCTGGTGACCGATGCGGGGACCCCCACGGTGAGCGACCCGGGAGTCGCGCTCGTGGCCGCCGCGCGCGCGCGGGGGATTCCGATCGTCACCATCCCCGGGCCGACCGCCGTCGCCGCCGCCCTCGCCGTCTCGGGTCTCGCCGCCGACCGCTACGCGTTCCTCGGCTTCTTGCCGCGCAAGGGCGGCGAGCGGCGCCGTCTGCTCGAGGCGGTGGCCGCGAGTGAGTGGACCGTCGTGTTGTTCGAGGCGCCCCCCCGTGTGGCGGAATTGCTCGCGGACCTGTCCACGGTGTGCGGCCCCGACCGCGCGGCCGCGGTGGCCCGCGAGCTCACGAAGGTGTTCGAGGAGACGCGCGCCGGAACGCTCGCCGACCTCACCGAGTACTACGCGGCGGCCCCGCCGCGCGGCGAGGTCACCATCGTCGTCGCCGGCACCGGGAAGCCCCGGCCCGCGCCGCTGCCGCCCGATCCAGAGACGGTCGCCCGCACGCTGCTCGCGGAAGGGATGAGCCGCAAGGACGTCGCCGAGCGGATTCAGGCGGAAACGAGGATCTCGCGGAATGCGGCGTATCGATTGGTGAACGAGTTATGATACTGTCGGCTAGTAGGTTAGGCGGCTGGTCGGTTAGTGTGATTGTTGCCGCATTGCTAACCGTCTATCCGACCAACCGACTAACCGACCCCGCCTCTCTTACCATCGGCCGCCTCCATTACGACGGCGGTGGCGACTGGTACGCGAATCCGTCGAGCCTCCCCAATCTCCTCGCCGCCCTGCGCGCGCGCACCACGCTCCCCGTCGCCGACCGGGAACGGGTCGTGACCCTCACCAGGCCCGAACTGTGGGAGGTCCCTTACCTCTATATGACCGGGCACGGCAACGTGCGTTTTTCCGACGTTGAAATCCGCAACCTGCGGCGCTATCTGGAACAGGGCGGGTTTCTCCACGCCGACGACAACTATGGGATGGATCAGGCGTTTCGGCGGGAGATCGCCCGCGTGTTTCCCGACCATCCGCTCGTCGAGGTGCCGCTGTCGCATCCGATCTACCGGCTGGTGTACGACTTCCCGAGGGGCATTCCCAAGATCCACCAGCACGACGGCCTGCCGGCTCAAGGGTTCGGTGTGTTCTTGGGCGACCGCCTGGTCGTATACTATTCCTATCAGTCGGACCTCGGGGACGGCTGGGAAGACCCCGATGTGCACCACGATCCCCCGGAGTTGCATGAGGCAGCGTTGCGCATGGGCGTGAACCTGTTCACCTACGCGGTGAGCGCGAGCCGGTGACCGAAACAGCGGTGCGGTTGCGGGTCCTCGGGCGGCCCCACGCCCGAGCCCGGGCGCTGGCCGTGGTGCTCGTGGCCGCGGGCGCCGGGTTTGGCGCCGCCGCGCTGGGGCTGGTGCTCGCGCCGCGGCTCGCCGGCGTCGCGTTCGCGTGGCTGCTGATCGCCGCGAGCGCGGTAGCCGCCGCGTGGGCGGTGCGCCGCGCGCGCGGCGAGGCGGGCGTGCCCGCCCTCGGCCGCCTGATCGAGTCGGCGGCGGGGACGCGCGCCGGTAGCATCGTCGGCGTCGTCGGCTCCCTCCCGGCGGCGCGGGGCGGCACCAGCCCGGCGCTGCTCGCGGCGGCGGACGCGCGGGCGGTCCAGGTGGTCGCGCGCGTGTCGCCGGCGGTGGACGGGCTGCTCGGCCGCACGACGCGCCGGCGCGTCGCGCTCGGCGTCGTCGCCGCCGCCGTGGGCGCCGCGCTATTCGTCGCGGCGGCCCCCGCGTCGGGACGCGCGGCGGTGTTCTGGAATCCCGTGCGGGCGTGGCGCGACGCGCACGCACCGGTGCGGCTCGCGGTGGACCGCCGCAGCGTACGGCGCGGCGACAGCGTGACGGCGACGGTGACCGCCCCCGGCGCGACGCGCGCGACGCTCTGGACCCGCGGTCCGGGCGAGCCGTGGCGGCCCGTCGCGCTCACACTCGACCCCGGCGGCCGCACGGAGCGGAGGCTCGGCCCGCTCGAGACCGACCTGTTCCTGCGGGCGGAGAGCGGCGGCCGCTCGAGTGCCGAGCTCAAGATCGACGTCGCGCTTCCCGCGTTCCTCGCCAACGTCGCGTTGACGGCGCGCTTCCCCGCGTACCTCGCCCGTGCCGACGAGCCCCTCGGCGCCGGCCCCGACACGGTGCTCCTGCCCGTGGGGACTGAGATCGCCACGAGCGGCGCCGCGAGCGTGCCGCTCGCGGCCGCGGCCTGGACGAGCGGCGGCCACGTCGCCCGGCTCCGAGTGGACGGTGCGCGGCTGGAGGGGCGGTTCATGCCCGCAGCGAGCGGCGTCTGGCGGCTCGCGGTCGGCGCGGCGGACGGTGCTCCGCTCGAGGGGGAAGCGCCCGAGCTGCACCTCGTGCTCGTGCCCGACTCGGCACCGGTCGTCGCGCTCCCCGTGCCGGGGCGCGACACCACGCTGCCGCTCTCCCTCCATCAGCCGCTCGTCATCGACGTGCGCGACGATCACGGCATTTCGCGTCTCACGGTCGTGAGCTGGCGCGTGAGTCGCACGGGCCGCGTGGGCGAGGCCGTGCGCGAGTCGCTCGACGTCAGTGGCGTCGGTGATCGCGCGATCGTCCAGGGACAGCTCGACGCGGAACGGCGCAACCTGCTGCCCGGCGACACGCTGCGGTTGTACGTGGAGGCATGGGACAACGCGCCTCCCCCCGCCACGCACCGGGGACGCAGCCCGGAGCTGGCGCTGCGGCTGCCGAGTATGGAGGAGCTGCGCGCCGCCGCCCGCGCCGCGGCGCGCGACGTCGCGGGCGCGGCCGACTCGATCTCGACCGCCCAGCGGGAATTGAGCGACCGCACCCGCGACCTCGCGCAGGAGCGCTCGCGGGACAACGCCGCCGGGAGTCGTGCGCCGGGGGGCCAGGCGGGGACGCTGCCGTTCCAGGCGACGCAGCGGGCGGAAGAGATCGCACGCCAGCAGGCCGCCATGGCCGAGCGGGTGGCGGAGTTGGCGCGGACCGTCGAAGAGATCGCACGGGCGGCGCACGCCGCCGGTGTGGACGACACGGCGTTCCAGAACCGCTTGCGCGAAGTGCAGCAGATGCTGGAGCGCGCCCTGACGCCGGAGCTCGAGCAGCGGTTGCGGGAGCTCCAGGAGGCGCTCGCGCGGCTCGATCCCGAGGCCACGCGCCAGGCGCTGCAGCGCCTGGCCGAGGCGCAACAGGAGTTGCGCAAGGAGCTGGAGCGGAGCGAGGAACTGTTCCGGCGCGCGGCGCTCGAGGGCGAGCTGGCCTCGCTCGCCCAGGACGCGGAGGACCTGGCGCACCGCCAGACGGAGTGGACCCGCGACGAGGCGCCGCGGGCGGATTCGGCCGCCGCTGCCCTGGAACGGACGCTGCGCGAGCGCTCCGACTCGCTCGCGCAGGGGCTCGACCGGGCGGCGCGAGACCTGGCGCGCAGCAGCGACGCCGCGCCGCTCGAGCAACCGCAGGCGGCGCTGGAGCGCGCGCGGCAGGCGATGCAGGAGGCGGCGGAGGCGGCGGCCGCGCAGGACGCGCGGCGGGCGCGGGGCCGGGGGCAGGAGGCGGCCGATTCGCTCGACCGGCTCCCTCAGCAGCTGCGGGGCAAGCGCGATTCGCTGGCGGCCGCGTGGAAGCAGGAAACGTTGGCGGCGCTCGACCGGGCGCTGGGGGAGACGGCGTGGTTGGCCGCCGGGGAGCAGGAGCTGGCCGAGGCTCTGCGCGGCGGACAGACCGGGGCAGCGGTGCGCGGGCGGCAGGCCGCCGTGGAGGAGGGTACGCGGGTCGTCGGGACCGAGATCGCCGAGGCGGCGGGGCGCCACGCGCTCGTTCCGCCGCAGCTCGAGGCGGCGCTGGGCATGGCGCAGAACCAGATGCGGCTGGCGCGCGAGCAGCTCGAGCAGGGGGATCCCAACGCCGCCAACGCCGCCGCCTACGCCGAACAATCGCTCGACGCGCTGAACGCGTTGGCGCTCGCGCTCCTCCAGACCTCGAAGCAAGTCGCGGGAGCGCAGTCGGGATCGGGGTTCCAGGAGGCCATGGAGCAGCTGGCACGGCTCGCGGGCCAGCAGCAGGGGCTCATGGGTGAGGGGCAGGGCCTGCTGCCGCTGCTGGCGGCGGGAGGGCAGGCGCTGATGCAGCGGCTGCGCGAGCTGGCCGCACGGCAGCGGGGGCTCGCCGAGCAGCTCGAGCGGCTGCAGGCGCAGGGGGCCACCGGGGCGGCGGGCCCGCTCGCGGCCGAGGCCCGGGAATTGGCGCGCCAGCTCGAGGCGGGACGGCTCGACCGGCGTACGGTCGAGCGGCAGGAGCGTCTGTACCGGCGGCTGCTGGACGCCGGACGCACGTTGTCGGGCCAGGAGCCCGACGAGCAAAAGGAGCGCGTCAGTCATGCGGCGACGGGCGACAGCGTGCACCTCCCCGGTGTACTGGCTCCCGGGGCGACCGGCGCGGGGCCGCGCATGCGCTACCCGACCTGGGAAGAGCTGGCGCCGCTCACGCCCGAGCAACGCCGTGTCGTCCTCGAATACTTCCGTCTCTTGAATGCGCCGAAGCCTTAGCGCCGGCGTCGCGGCGCTCGTTCTGGCCGCGACGCCCGCCCCCGCCCCCGCGCTCGGTCAGGCCATCGGCCGGGGGTTCGAGCTGGAGCGCGCTGGCCGCTACGCCGATGCGGCCGGCATGTACCTCACCACGCTGCACGCCGATCCCGCGAACCTCCCCGCGCTGCTCGGGCTCGAGCGCGTCCTGCCGGTGTTGAACCGGCTCCCTGAGCTGTTGCCGTTGGTGCAACGCGCGCGCCAGCGCGCGCCGGACAGCGGCATGCTGCGGGGGCTCGAGCTGCGCGTCTACGCCGACCTGAACGAGCCCGACTCGCTGGAGGCGGCGGCGCGCCGTTGGGCTGAGGCGACGCCCCGCAGCGACGCGCCGTACCGCGAGTGGGCGCTGGCGCTCGCCGACCATCGGGCCTACGACGAGTCGCGGCGCGTGCTGATGCTCGGGCGTCGAGCGCTCGGTGGCGGGGCGGCGACGCTCGCGATCGAGCTCGCCGAGCTGGAGCAGCGGTCCGGCAACTGGGAGGGGGCGGCCCGGGAGTGGGGTAACGCGGTGGCGGCGGCACCCGACCTGCTCCCCAACGCGTCCGGCCAGCTGGCCGACGCGCCGGCGCCGCAGCGGGAGCGGGTGGCGGGCGTGCTCACGGCGGGTGCGGCACCGCGGACGCGGCGGCTCGCCGCCGAGCTGCTGCTCGCGTGGGGGCAGCCGGCCCAGGGGTGGACGTTGTTCGAGCAGACGTTGGTGGCGGACCCCAGGTCGGCCGAGACGGCGAGTGCCCTGCGCCGGTACGCCGACCTGGCGGGCGCGGTGGCGACGCCGGGAGGTCACCGCGTGCGCGGCCTGGCGCTCAGCCGCTGGGCCGATCTCGTGCCGTCGCCGCTCGCGGAGCGCGCCCGCGCAGAGGCGGTACATGAGCTGTTGGACGGTGGGGATCGCGCGGCGGCGCGCGTCGCCCTGGAGCGTTTGGCCGGCGATTCGCTGGCGCCGGCCGACGCGCAGGCCATGGCCGCCGCCGCGCTGCTCGAGGTGTTGATCGCCGACGGCCAGCTCGACGCAGCCGAGCGGCGGCTCGAGGCCGGCGCCGGGCTGCTGGGCGGCGACGACCGCGAGGCGCTGCAGCTGGCGCTGGCGGGGGCGCGCGTCGCCCGGGGCGAGCTCGATCGCGCCGCCGCCGTGCTGGGGAACGACTCGAGCGTGGCGGCGATCGCGCAGCGCGGCTGGATCGCCCTGTACCGGGGCGATCTCGCGGGCGCGATCGCCGCGTTCCGTGCCGCCGGCCCCTTCGCCGGGGGCCGCACCGCGGCGACGGAACGCACGACGATGGTGGCGCTCGTGATGGCCGTGAACGGCGACTCGAGTCCGGCGCTGGGCGCGGCCCTGCTCGCGCTCGCGCGCCGTGATTCGGCGGGCGCGATCGTGGCCCTGCGGCGCGTCGCCGCCGGGCTCGATCGCGAGGGCGGGCGGCCCGAGGTACTCCTGCTGGCGGGCCAGGTCGCCGCCCGGCTCGGGGGCGAGCTGCAGGACGCGACGGCGACCGCGTTGTTCGACGAGATCGTGCGCACGGGGGGCAGCGGCGCCACGCCCCCGACGGCGGAGCTCGAGTGGGCGCGGCTCCTCGTCCGCCAGGGTCGTCCCGCCGAAGCCGTGCAGCGGCTCGAGCACCTGATCCTCACCTATCCGAGCAGCGCGGTCGTGCCCGAGGCCCGGCGCGACCTGGAGCGGGCGCGGGGGACGATTCCGCGGTCATGAAGCGGAGAGACTTCGTTCGGACGGTCGGCCGGGCGGTCGGCCTGACGGCCGGTGCGAACCTGTTTGGATTTCGGCCGTCCGGCCGTCTGGCCGTCAGCCCGTCGCTGTTGATCCCCATGGACGACGCGCAATCCGATCATCTCAAGGCCTACGGCCTCGCCTATCGCGTGATCCACGAGGGGCTGAAGGCGGAGTGGCTCCTCAACTATCGCGGCGGGGCGTTTCTTCTTCCGGACGGCGACGCCATCCGGCGCGACGCGGCGCTGAACGGCGTCCGGGCCGAGCCGATCGACGCCGGCCACGTCACGGCGATCCGCGGCGAGATCGAGACGAACAACATGGACGCCGTGCCGCTGGAGAAGGCGCCGAAGGTCGCCGTGTACGCCCCGCCCAACGCCGCGCCTTGGGACGACGCGGTCACGATGGCGCTGCAGTACGCCGGCATTCCGTTCGCGAAGATCTGGGATCCCGAAGTGGTGGCGGGGGGCCTGCGGGAGTACGACTGGCTACATCTGCACCACGAGGACTTCACCGGGCAGTATTCGAAATTCTTCCTGATCTACTCGGGCGCGCCCTGGCTCGCGGACATGGTGCGGCACAACGCCGACACCGCTCGCCGGCTCGGCTTCGGCACGGTTCCGGACTTGAAGAAGGCGGTGGCGCGCGGTATCCGCGACTACGTGGCGAACGGCGGCTTCCTGTTCGCCATGTGTACCGCGACCGAGACGATCGATCTGGCGCTCGCGGCGCACGGTGTGGACATCGCGTCGACCTTTGCCGACGGCACGCCGATGGACCCCAAGGCGGATGCCAAGCTCGACTGGACCCAGACGTTCGCGTTCACCGGCGCGCAGGTCGAACCGAACCCCCTGGTCGCGAGCTTCTCCGACATCGACGGGCACCAGGTGAACGCCGGCCCGCGGCGCCAACCGCTCGGCGCGTTCAAGCTCTTCAACTTCAGCGCCAAGATCGACCCGGTGCCGACGATGCTGGTTCAGGACCATCGCCAGGTGATCCCAGACTTCTACGGCCTGACGACGTCGTTCCTGCGGGTGCGCCTCAAGCCCGGGGTCACCCTCCTGGCCGACGAAGAGGGCGCGCCCTGGGTCAAGTACGTGCACGGCGATCTGGGGAAAGGCACGTGGACCTTCTTCGGCGGCCACGACCCCGAGGACCCGCAGCACCAGATCGGCGACCCGCCCACCGACCTGTCGCTGCACCCGCACTCGCCGGGATACCGCCTCATCCTCAACAACGTGCTCTTCCCGGCGGCCAAGAAGCGCGAGCTCAAGACGTGAGCGCGGAGCGCCTCGCTCCCGCGGTGCGCGCCCTGGTGCAGGCGGAAATCGCCGCGGCGCAGGGCCGCGAGGTCTCGTTCGTCGTCCGGCCGGATCCCAACGGTACGATCGTCGCGGCGCGAGTGGTGGCGCGCGGCACGGTGGATGCCGTCCTCGCGCTCCCCGGCGTCGCCGAGCGGGGCGAGATGCTGCTCCACAACCACCCCAGCGGCGTGCTCGAGCCGTCGGGCGCCGACCTTGCCGTCGCGGCGCGGCTGCACGACGGCGGCGTCGGGTTCGGCATCGTGGACAACGCGGTCACGGCACTGTACGTCGTCGTCGAGTGCCCGCGGGCACGCAGCGTGGTGCGGCTCGATCCCGTGGCGGTGGCCGCACTCCTCGCCGAAACCGGTCCGGTGGCGCGGGCGCTCGGTGGCGGGACGTTCGAGGACCGCCCCGGCCAACGCGACATGGCGGCCTACGCCGCCGATGTTTACAACGACGGCGGGATCGCGCTGCTCGAAGCGGGAACGGGCGTCGGGAAGTCGTTCGCCTACCTGGTGCCCGCCCTCGAGTGGGCGCGCCTGAACGGCGAGCGCACCATCGTTTCGACCAACACGATCAACCTGCAGGAGCAGCTCGTCGGTAAGGACTTGCCGATTCTCGCGCGCGCCCTCTCGGCCGGCGACCGGCCGGTCACGTTCGCGCTCCTCAAGGGGTGGCGGAACTACCTCTGCCTCGCGCGGCTCGAGCAGGCGCGCGTCGGACAGGACTCGCTGTTCGACGACGCACGCGGGGCGGAGCTCGAGTCGCTGGCCGGGTGGGCGGCGCGCACGGGCGACGGTAGTCTCGCGGACCTCGCCGAGGAGCCGTCGTCCGATGTGTGGGACGCCGTGGCGGCCGAGTCGGACCTGTGTACGCGGCTCAAGTGCCCCCACTTCGAGCGCTGCTTCCTGTTCCAGGCGCGCCGCCGCGCCGCCGAGGCCGACGTGGTGGTCGTGAACCACCATCTCCTCGCGTCGGACCTGGCGGTGCGGATCGCCTCGGACAACTGGCAGGAAGCGGCGGTGCTGCCGCCGTATCGACGCCTGGTCCTCGACGAGGCGCACCACCTCGAAGACGTGGCGGCGCAGCACCTCGGCTCGCAGGTGAGCATGCTGGGCGTGCAGCGCCTGCTCGGACGGCTCGAGCGGAACGGACGGGGACTCCTCCCGACGCTGGCCGCCGAGCTGGCGATCCGCGACGACCTGCTCTCGGCGGCGAGCCGCGACCTGCTGACGCGGAGCCTGCTCGACGCTCTCGTCGCTGCGCGCCGCGGCGCTGAAGAGCTGTTCGGGCGGCTGGCGCGGCGGCTCGAGGCGGAGCCGGGGACGGCCCCCGTCCTGCGCCTCACCGACGCCTTCGCCGCCGACGCGGTCTGGCCGGCGGGCCTCGACGTGGCGCTCGAGAATCTGCTCGTCGCGTTCGGCCGGCTGCGGGACGGCGTGGAGACGATCGCCGACCGTCTGTCGCTCGACGATCCCGCCGAGCGCCGGACGCAGCTCGTGGGCGAGCTGCGGGGCGTCGTGCGGCGGCTCGACACGGCGGCCGAGGCGCTCAAAGCGGCGCTGCAACCACCGCCGGCGCCCTCCCTGTCGTCCGTGCGCTGGCTCGAGCGGCGCGGGCGGAAGACGCCCAATCTCACCCTCGCGGCGGTCCCCCTGGACCTCGCGCCGGTGCTCAAGGAGGCGCTGTTCGACCGTGTCGAGACGGTCGTGCTCACGAGCGCCACGCTCGCGGCGGGGGGAGAGTTCACGTTCATCGAGGAACGGCTCGGGCTCGCGCTCCCGCCATCACGCGTCACGATCCGCGAGGTGTTGCCGTCGCCGTTCGACTTCCCGTCCCAATGTTTGTTCGGCATTCCAACCGACATCCCCGAGCCGCGCGACGACGAATCGGGGCACGACGCCGGCGTGGCCCGGGTGCTGGTCGAGCTGGCGCACGCGTCGGACGGCGGGATCTTCGCCCTGTTCACCAGCCACGGGGCTCTGCGGCGGACGGCCGACGCCGTCCGTGGACGGCTCGCGGGCCGCTGGCCGCTGCTCGTGCAGGGCGACGGCCAGCGCGATCTACTGCTGCGACGCTTCCGCGAAGCCGGGTCGGCGATCCTGCTTGGCACGGATTCCTTCTGGGAAGGCGTGGACGTTCCCGGCCGTGCGCTCCGGGTGCTGATCCTGGCCAAGCTGCCCTTCAAGGTGCCGAGCGAGCCGCTCACGGCGGCGCGCCTGGAACGCCTCACGGAAGCGGGCATCGACGGCTTCACGCACTACCTCGTCCCCCATGCGGCGCTCAAGTTGAAACAGGGGTTCGGGCGTCTCATCCGCACCAAGTCGGACGTCGGCGCCGTGGTGCTGCTCGACCGGCGGGCGGTCACCAAGCGGTATGGAGGGATGATTCTCGACGGGTTGCCGCCCGCGGAGAAGGCGATCGGCAACTGGGCGGACGTGCGCCGGGCGTTGGAGGACTTCTTTGCGCAGCACGGCATCGGCGCACCGGTGTAGTACGAGGGTCCCGAACGAGGAGCGTGGTGATGCGGACAGGAACACTGGCGGCCGTGACGGCGATGACGTTCGCTCTCGGCTGCGCGCCGGTGATGGGTGGTGGGACGGGTGACATGGAAGGCGGCCGCGCTGGGCGGGGAGGACCGGGGGGGCGGATGGGCGGCCTCGATCCCACCGCGACGCGCCATATCAACCCCGGCACGCTCGCGGCGCTGGATGGGTTCACGCACGCGGTCCGGATCGGTCAGTTGGTGTACGTGTCGGGCGAGGTGGCGCTCGACAGCTTGGGCCGGCTCGTCGGCCCCGGGGACCTCGCGGCGCAGGCGCGACAGGCGTTCGCGAACCTCGAGTTCGTGTTGAACATGGCGGGCGTCTCACCCGGCGACGTGGCGCGGCTCAACGTGTACGTCGTCGGCTACAAGCCGGCTGACCTGGCGGTGATTCGCGAGGCCGGCGCGCAGTTCTTCCCACAGCGCAACCCGCCCGCCGGGATCGTCTTGGGCGTCGCCGCGCTGCCGCGGGCGGACCTGCTGATCGCGGTGGACGCGGTCGGCGTCGTCAAGGCGACGTTCCGGCCGCTGCGGGACGACCGCGGTCCGTAGCCTCTGGACCAGACGGGGACTGGGCGCGATTGTTCGAGACCACGGGGGAAGGAGTCGGGTAGTGTCGGGATACAGCAAACGCGTCGCCCATCTGCCGGCCTACCCGATGGCGGAGCTGCCGGCCATCAAGCGCCGGCTGCTTCAGCAAGGGGTGGACGTGATCGACGTCGGGGCGGGGGACGCCGATTTCGCGGCGCCTCGCGTCGCGGTCGAGGCGCTGGCGCGGGCGGCGCAGGACCCGGCGATGAGCCGCTATGCCTTCCAGCTGGGGCTGCCGGCGTTTCGCGAGGCGGCGGCGGACTACATGCGCCGGCGGTTCGGCCTGACGGTGGACCCGTTCACCGAGCTGCACCCGCTGCTCGGCTCCAAAGAGGGGATCGCGCATCTCGCCGCCGCCGTGCTCGATCCCGGCGATGCGGCGATCGTCCCCGTGCCGGGGTACGCCGTGTATCACGGCGGCACCGTCCTCGCCGATGCGGAACCGTACCTCTACGACCTGACGCCGCGCACCGACTTCCTCCTCGAGCTCGAGGAGATCCCCGCCGACGTGTTGCGACGGGCCAAGCTCGTATACCTGAATTATCCCAACAACCCGACCGCCGCCGTCGCGCCGCGCGAGTACCTGGAGCGCACCGTGGCGCTGTGCCGGCAGCACGATATCCTGCTCGCGTACGACAATCCTTACTGCGAGATCACGTTCGACGGCTACGTCGCGCCCAGCATCTTCGAAATCCCCGGCGCGATGGAGGTCGCCGTCGAATTCCATTCGCTCTCCAAGAGTTTTTGCATGACGGGGTGGCGGCTCGGCTGGGCGGTGGGCCGCCCCGACCGCATCGCCGCGCTCGCCAAGGTGAAGAACTACGTGGACACGGGTGCGTTCCTCCCCGTCCAGGCGGCGGGCGCGGAGGTGCTGAAGCAGGCGGAGCGGTTGGCGGCCGGATACGCGGCGCAGTTCAGGGAGCGGCGCGACGCGATCCTGCCCGCGCTGCGCGCCAACGGCTTCGAGGCGGAGACGCCGCGGGCCACGATGTACCTGTGGATCCCGCTCCCCGAGGGGCTCGCGTCCGCCGCGTTCCAGCGCCGCGCCCTCGAAGAAGTCGGCGTGGTGACGCTTCCCGGGAGCGCCTTTGGCGCGGGCGCGGAAGGCTACTTCCGCATCGCGCTCACGGTCGGTACGTCGCGGCTCCTCGAGGCGGCGGAGCGGCTGGGAAAGGTGCTCGCCGCTGTTTGAGCGCCAGGTTCCGCGCCTCAAGGTCGGCCGCGCGTGGCTCCTCACCGCGGCGCTGCACCTCGTCGCCCTGATCCTCGCGGTGACGATTCCCTGGCTGGCTCCGCCCTCGCTGCGCACCGACTACGTCGTCCTGCAGCCAATCGAGGACCCGCAATTCCCGCCGTTCCAAGACACCCGGACGAACCGCGCGCGTGGGCCCACCGTGGGCACATCGCGGCGGACGCCGGAGCCGCCGCCGCCCGCGGCGCCGCCCGCGTCAACGCCGGCGAGTGCGGCGGACACCGGATCCACCCTGCCCGCGTACGATCCCAACGCACCGCTCGTCACTCCGCCGCGGGTGGGTGATGGGCGTTTGTGGGTGAGCCCGCGGCCCGCGCTCCCCGCGACGGTGGCGGATGCGCTCTACGGAGACACGACGGTCCGCAACCCGTCGGCCGTCGCGCAGCTCCGCGTGATGGTGGACTCGCTCAATCAGGTGTTCGACCAGGTCCAGCGTGATCGCCAGCGGCCGTCATGGACCGTGGGTGGGGAAGGGGGAATCCCGAAGTTCGGGATCGACTCGCAGTACATCCACGTGGCGGGGATCAAGATCCCCACCATGGCGCTGGCCCTGCTCGGCAATCTCCTCCCGCAGGGGAACTTCGATGAGGGGCTGCGGGCGCGGCACCTGCAGGACATGCGCGAGGACTTGCTGCGGGCCGCGGACCGCGCCCAGTCGTTCCAAGACTTCCGGCGCTACGTGCGGGAGCTGCGGGAGCGGAAGCAGGAGGAGCGCGACGCGGAGCGGCGGCGGCGGGCGCAAGACACGACGACGGTGATTCCCTAGGGCCTACTGAACGACGACCTTCGCCACCATGTAGGGATGCAGGCTGCAGTGATAGGGGAACGTCCCACCTGCGGGGAACGTCCGCGAGAACCGCCCGTCGCTCGTGAACAGGCCTGAGTCCCACGCGGGCGTGTCCGACGTCGTGCTGTGGGCTTGGGTCCCCGGTGGCTCGCAGTTGATCCAGGTCACCGTCGCGCCGGGGGGGACGGCAATCGAATCCGGGTAGTACAGGAAGTTCCGGATCGCCACGACGACGTGCATCGAGTCGATGACCGAGACCGGCACGCGGCACTCCCCCGCGGCCCCGGGTCCCGCGGTCCGCTCGGAGAAACAGGCCGCGCTCGCCCAGAGCGCCAACGCCGACGCGAGGCCCAACAGGCGAAGCCTCACCGGACCACGATCACGCCCGTCATGAACGGGTGGGGCGTGCAGTGGATGGTGTAGGTGCCGGGGGCGTCGAACGTGTGGCGCCAGGTCCCCCCCGGCGCGATCTCGCCCGAATCCCACGAGCCGTCGTCCGCCGTGACGGAGTGCGCCACTTGGTCGCGATTGGTCCACTCGACCGTGGCGCCGGCGGCGACCTCGAGCCGACTCGGTACGAACGCCGACTGGCGCATCTCGACCGCCGTGCCGCTTGCGGTCCCGCTCGGCGCCCGGCGCCCGAAGTAGCGGCTCAGCGTAAACGGAATCGTGAACTCGAAGCCGCCGCGGAACTTGTCGAGCCCGCGCGAAGAGCCCTGTAACGTGGCGGTGGTGGTGTTGGTCACCTGTAGCGAAAGGGTGTGCGGCGAGTAGGGGATCGCGAGCTGCAGCGCGGCCCCCCAGACTGACGTCTCGAGGTTGCGCTGATCGACCAGCGTGGCCCAATCCGCCGCCACAGCGACCCAGCGTTGCACGCGCAGCGTGGCGCCGCCGCCGAAGGCGTACCGGGCAGTGTCGCTCGCATACCCGTTGGAAAAGTACCGCCCCACCGCGAGCAGCCGCACCCGCCCCAACGTCCGGCCGACCGTGAGCTCGGCGTCCACGCTCCGGGCCGCCTGGTTGTAGCCGAGCTGTATGGCGCCGCCGAAACGCGCGTAGCGTGCGAATGCCTCCCACTCGTTGGGGAACGACGGCGCCACGTCGGACGAGGTGGCGTAGTTCACGCCGAACACCAGCGGGACGGGGAGCCGGTACGAAAGCAGGAACGTGGGGGTGTTCGTGACTTTGCGCGTGGGAGGATCGCCGACGCTGAAGCGGTGCAGGAAGTTGAACTGCAGGGTACCCGTCGAGCCGACCCAGCCGCCCGATAGGTTCGGCGTCCGCTCCAGCACCGACTGGGCGGCCGCGCCGTTCGAGAGTACTGCGACTGTTCCCAACCCTGCTGCGATCGAACGATACAGACCCATGCAGGAGTCCCGAGGCTCAGGTCCCTGATTTTAGCGCTGCGGCGGTGAGTCGCGCCAGGGCGGCGTCCTTGCCCACGACGTACAACAGCTCGTTGACCGGCTCCGACACCGTCCCGCCCGTCAGCGCGATGCGAATCGGCTGGAAAATCTTGCCGGCGGCGACGCCCTGCTGGTCCGCCAGCGTGCGGAGCGCCTGCTCCAGCGCCTGTGGCGTCCAGTCTACACGCTCGAGTGCCGCGATGCTCGCCTCGAGGGCCGCGCGATAGCCCGCGGGGTCCTTGGCGATCTCCTTGGTCGCCTTGTCGTCGAAGGCCACGAACTTCGGGTCGAGCCGCACGGCAACCTGGCGCGCCACGTCGAGCGTCGTCCGGGACCGCGTCTTCACGGCGGCGATCGCCTTGCGCACCGCGTCTTGTGGGCCGTTCAGGCCGAGCGCCGCGAGCTGCGGCTGGACGATCGGGTACAGCTCTTCCGCCGTTTTGGCCGAAAGGTATTGGCCGTTCATCCACTCGAGCTTGGTCGTGTCGAACACGGACGGCTTCTTGAGGATTCCTTCGAGTGTGAACAGGCTGCGCAGCTCGTCCATGCTCAGGATCTCGCGGTCGCCGCCGGGGCTCCAGCCGAGCAGGGCGAGGAAGTTGCGCATCGCCTCGGGGAGAATGCCGAGGTGCTGATAGTCCCCGACGGCGGTGGCGCCGTGGCGCTTAGACAGCTTTTTCCCGTCGGGACCGTTGATCATCGGGACGTGCCCGAACACGGGCGGCGCGGCGCCGAGCGCGCGGTACAGCGCGATCTGCTTGGGCGTGTTTGAGATGTGGTCGTCGCCGCGGAGGACGTGCGTGATCCGCATGTCGATGTCGTCCACCACGACCGCGAAGTTGTAGAGCGGCGAGCGGTCGGAGCGCAGGATCACGAAGTCCTTGATGTCCTCGCCCTGGAAGCTGATGCGGCCGTGGACCGCGTCGTCCCAGGCGATCTCGCCGGGGGGGACACGCAACCGGATCGTGCCTTCGTCGGCATAGGCTTTGCCCTCCGCGAGCAGCCGGTCGGCGACCTCCTGGTGGCGCTGGATGCGGGCGCCCTGGAAGATGGGCGGCTCGTCCCAGTCGAGGCCGAGCCAGGTGAGCCCGTCGAGGATCACCTGCGTATACTCGTCGGTGGAGCGGGCCTTGTCGGTGTCTTCGATGCGCAGCAGGAACGTCCCGCCCTCGCGCCGCGCGAAGAGCCAGTTGAACAGCGCGGTGCGCGCGACGCCCACGTGGAGGTAGCCCGTGGGGGAAGGCGCGAAACGGACGCGAACGGACATGGCGTGTAACATACGAGCGACAGGAAGAGGAGGAAGCGGGGCGGCGCGCGTGCGGCGCCGGGTGGCACCGGCCTTGCCATAGCGTAGAGGCTATGGTGCACTCGAGACTTATCACGGCGTTTTTTGCGGCAATCGTTTGCACAACGCTACCGGGGTCCGCCTCGGGGCAGCGTGCGTTCGACTACCAACCGCTCAGGCTGACGGGCACGGTCCCGATCCGTATGGCGTGGCGTCCGAGCGATCTCGCACTGGCGGGCGGATTCACCGCCGCGCTGCTGATCGATGCCGCCCAGACGCGCCGCCTCGCCCGGGGCGGGTGGCGCGACTACCACGAGACGAATCCCCTCCTCGGGCCGCGCCCGAGCGTCGGGCAAGTGAACACCTACACGGCTGTCGTGGGTCTGTCGGTGCTGGGTCTCGCGGCTGTCGCGCCCAAGCGCGCACGGTCCGGCCTGCTCGGCGTCGCGCTCGCGGTGGAGGCGTACGCCCTCGCCGCCATGTCGGGGCGGGGCGTCGCCATCACGTTTTAGCAGACGGGATTACGACGGAGGGGGGGGGATTCGAACCCCCGATAAGGTTTTAAGGCCCTATAACGGTTTAGCAAACCGCCGCCTTCAGCCACTCGGCCACCCCTCCAGCGGCCTGAATTATCCCCACCGCGGAACCCCGGAGCAAGGGCACGCATGTTGACGCCTTGGGCTCCCCCCCCGATACTCCCGGTCCCGATCGGAGGGCGATCCTTGTCTCATTCTCGCACGATGACTGCACTCATCGCCGCGTTGAGCGCCGCGCCCGCGCTCGCGGCGCAGGTGGAGTCTCGCGCGCTGACGCCCGAGACCCCGGGCCCGCTCCGCACGTTCTGGCGTGACACGCTGGCGCAGCGCATCGAGCTGCGCGGCGGCACGCTCGAAGTGCTCGTCGAGCGGGATCACGCGAACCCCAACGCCACGACCGGGCGCTATGTCGTGCGCTGGAATGGGCTGCAGGTCGCCGTGAGCGAAGACAGCGTGGGCACCGTGCCGCTCATCGCGGCGGTCGTGGCCGGCAGCCCCACCGTCGTGGCGCTCGGCACCCGGCCGCACCTCAAGGTCATCGTGCTCGAGCCCGCGCGAGAGCAGGGATCGATCGCGGCGCGGGCATTTTCGGTCGACGTGCCGGGCGACGCGCACAGGGACCCACTGCGCGTCGTGAGCGGACCGGAGAACGGCGCATTCGCGCTCGGGACCACGGCCTTGGTGCTCACGTATTCGGGCCGCACGCTCTCCGTGGAGGCGGCGGCGCCGCGCCCGGGCGGTCCCGCGCTGGTTCCCGGCGGCGAAAGCGAGTATGTCGCGGCGATGAAGGCGGACCTGCGCAACCTCATGACGGCCGAGGAGGCGTTCTTCGCCGATGGCGCGCGCTACACCGACCGGCTGGAAGCGCTCAAGCTGCGCCTCTCTCCCGGCAACCGCCTGATCCGACTGCGTCTCACCGCGGACGGATGGACCGCGCTGCTCGGCAACGCGAAAACACGCACGGTGTGCGCGGCGTTCGTGGGCTCGACGCCGGCCGCGCCCGCGACGCAGGAGGGTGTGCCCGGTTGCATTTGAGGCGACTCGCCCGATCCGTAACGGCGTGCGCTTCGGTGTCGGCTTCTCCTTAGCAGGTGTTGCGGCTCCGCCATAGTTTCTCCCCACATCAACTCGTCGCGGCTGAGGCCGCACCCGTGGTACAAGCATTGCGCCCCTGCCGGCCACTCCTTCACGGGCGGACCCATGCAACGGCAGATCGTCCTGGCGCTGGCGGCAGCGGCGTGCACGGCATGTAGCGCCGCAGAACCAACCGGGCCCGGCACCGTCGTCGTGGCGGGCGTCGCGACACCCGAATACGCAGTGATCCCACTCGGCCATCTCGGCGATGGCTCGCAGGGATGGGCCGTCGACATCAACAATCAGAACCACGTAGTCGGAGTCGCGTACACCACCGCGTCGACCTCGGGGCCGTCTCACGCTTTCCTCTGGGAGAACGGGGTCATGGAGGACCTCGGCACGCTCGGAGGCACAAACAGCTACGCGGCGGACATCAACGAGAGCCGTCAGGTGGTTGGGTGGGCCAACACCGGTGACGGTGCCGTGCACGCGTTTTTTTGGGAGGCCGGCGCCATGCAGGATCTCGGCCCCGTCGCGGTCACCCAGTGGCAGTTGAGACGCTTCACCGTCGCCTCTATCAACGAGCGGGGTCAGGTCATCGGCAACCGCCCGGGAGGCGGGGCCTTTCTCTGGCAGGGCGGCGTGACGGAGGAGCTGCCCCTCGCCTCTGCTACCGCGATCAACGACCAGGGCCAAGTAGTGGGGTGGGTGCTGGCGCCCGACACCGCCGGCGTTCCCATGCGGCGCGCTGCGCTCTGGGACGACGGCGTCGTCACGGACCTCGGCACCATTGGCGGCCGCTGGAGCTACGCGGTGGCGATCAGCAACAGCGGGTGGGTGGCCGGGGAGAGCGAGGTCGACGCGCGGTATCCGTCCTATTATGGGCACGCCTTCCGGTGGCGCGACGGCCAGATCCAGGATCTCGGACGCACGAGGTTCAACGAGCCCTACAACCAAGCCGTTCACGTCACCGAACGCGGCCAGGTTCTCGTCACCGTCCCCGGAAGCGGCGACGCCTCGTTCTGGGAGGACGGCGTGTATCAGGACGTCACCTATGGACTGCGTCCTGGCGCTATCAACCACCACGCCGCAATTGCCGGGCGTAACCCCTGCACCGGTGGATTGGTGTGGCAGGACGGTGTCCTGCACGACCTCGACGGCGCGAATGTTTGTGGCGACGCGAGCGACGCTATCGGCATCAACGATAGCGGTGTTGTGGCGGGGATGAGCGGGGAGCGGGTAGCGGTGATCTGGATGCGGGTCCCCGACGTCGTGGCGAGTTTGCCGTAGCGCGCTACCGCCCGGCTTGCAGGTCGAAGCGTATCGGGGCTGCGGGCGCGGAGTGGGTCAACGCCCCGACGCTGATCAGCTGCGCCCCCGCGCGCGCGTACGCCGCGGCCGTCTCCGCCGTGATGCCGCCGGACGCTTGAATAGTCACGCCCGCCCCGGCGTGCCGCGCCCACTGCGCGACGCGCTCGGGCGGCTGGTTGTCGGCCAGGATGTGCGTGGCCCCCGCCGCCAGCGCGTCTTCGAATTGCGCGTCGGTCTCGGCCTCGACGACGATCGCCACACCCGCGGGCGTCCGGCGGAGAACCTCCTTGAGCGTCGTGCCCGCTCCCCGCTCGCCGCTCCCCAGTAACACCCAGTGGTTGTCCTTCCACATCACCGCGTCGGCGAGGGATGCGCGGTTGTCCACCCCGCCCCCCACGCGGACCGCGTAGCGCTCCAGGTCGCGCAGGCCGGGGGTCGTCTTGCGTGTGTGCGTAATGCGGGCACCGGTGCCGGCGACCGCGTCGACGATGCGGCGCGTGGCCGTGGCGATGCCGGAGAGGCGCTGCAGGAAGTTCAATGCGACGCGCTCGCCTGCGAGCAGGGTGCCCGCGCGCGCATCCACGGCGGCGATCACGGCGTTCGCCGCCGCGCGGTCGCCGTCGGCGAGAATGGGGCGGAACGCCGCGCCCGGCTCGAGCTCGCCGAACACCAGGGCGGCGACGGGCAATCCTGCGATCACGCAGTCGCCTTCGGCGACGAACCGTCCGGCGGCTGGGGCGTGGGCGGCGGCGCCGAGCAGGGGAGTGGTGACGTCGTCGAGGGCGCGGTCCTCGGCGAGGGCGCGCCGTACCGCCTCCAGGCCCAGCGGCTCAGCCAATCGCCAGCATCCGGTCGATCGCGCGGCGGGCCCGCGCCGCGGTCTCGATCGGCACCGTCACCTCGTGCTTCAGGTCGCGGAGCGAGTCCCGCAGGTTCTCGAGCGTGATCATCTTCATGTAGCGGCACTCGGCGGATTCCGCCGCCGCCACGAACTCCTTAGCGGGGTTCTCACGCCGCAAGCGGTGTAGCACGCCGGTCTCCGTGGCGACGACGAAGCGGCGCGCCCGCGATACCCGCGCCCGGGTCATCATCTGCTCCGTCGAGACGATGCGCGTGCCCCCCGCCGCCACCTCGCCCTCGGCTTCGGCGTAATACATCGCGCTCGTCACGCAGCCGCATTCGGGGTGCACCAGGAACTCGGCGTCGGGGTATTGCGTCCGCTTCGCCTCCAGCACCTCGCGCGTGAGGCCCGCGTGCACGTGGCATTCGCCCAGCCACACGTCCATGGCCCGGCCCGTGACCCGCTTCAGGTACTGGCCCAGGAAAAAGTCGGGGAGAAAGAGGACGGGCACATCGGGGGGGAGGGCGTTCACCACGGCGACCGCGTTCCCGGAAGTGCAGCAATAATCCGACTCGGCTTTAACGGCGGCGCTGGTGTTCACGTAGGACACGACGACGCCCTCCGGATGCTCCGCACGCCACCGGCGCACGTCCGCCGCCTGGATCGTCTCCGCCAGCGAGCACCCCGCGCCGGGGTCGGGGATCAGGACCCGTTTGTCCGGGTTCGCGATCGCCGCCGTCTCGGCCATGAAGTGGACGCCGCAGATGACGAGCACCGGCGCATCGATCGCCGTCGCCCGTCGAGCCATTTGGAGCGAATCGGCGACCACATCCGCCAGGTCCTGGATCTCCGGACGCTGATAGTTGTGCGCCAAGATCGCCGCGCGACGCTCGACCTTGAGGGACCGGATTTCGTCACTGAGGGAACGCATGCGAGAGGAAGTGTAAACGCTCACTCCCACCAGCGGAACCGTTGCGGCTCGAGCTTCGCCAGCCGGCGCAGGTTGTGGGCGAAGCGTGCGACGAGTACGACGACCATCCCCACGAGCACCGCGGTCATCCCCCAGTTCGCGGCTCGGGTGATCGGTAAGCCTGGCGTCCCGAGCGCTTCGTACAGCGCGAGCGCGGTGTTCAAGAGCACCAGGAGGATCCGCACCTCGGTGGGGCCGATCCGGCCGTAGGCCAGGCGGAACACGCCGAACACGGCGGACTCGAGATAGATGTTGATGGAGAGGGCGAGATAGGCCACCACCAGCCCGAGGGCGATCCCCAGGTCCACGTAGGGGGAGAGGCCGATGCCCAGGCCGATGACCGCGGTCGAGTAGGCGTCGACGATGTGGTCGAGATAGTAGCCGTACTTGGGCCGCTGCGTCTGGCGGACGCGGGCGAGTGTGCCGTCGAGGCTGTCGCCGAGCCAGTTGATTGCAAGGCCGAGGCTCGCGACCCAGAGCCACGCGGGATGGAACCCGGACAGCGCATACGCGATACCCGCCAGGGTCGCCCCGAGCGTGCCCCACACAGTGAGATGGTTCGAGCGGATCGAGCGCGGGACGTACGCGGCGAGCTTCGTGAGGAAGCGCTGCTCGGGTCCCGCGAGGAGGAACCGCATCTCACGCGGCGCGGTCATGGCTCCCTTGCGACCCCCTTGGACTTCGGTTTATTTTCGGGTATGACGGAGGGCACAGGATTCGAACCTGTAAGGGCTTTCGCCCGCCGGTTTTCAAGACCGGTGCCATACCATTCGGCCAGCCCTCCCGGACACGATTCTAACCTAGTGTCGAATTCCCGCGGGCGGAACCGTCGTAGTACTGTGACCGTTACGTTGAAGTCTGTGCGGAACGATTGCCTCCCGGGACGCGTAGATTCTTCGACTCTCCGCCGGCCTTGTTAGAGCCCCGAAACGAGACGAGCGCATGAAACTCTCCGAGACCGCCATTCGACGCCCCGTCCTCGCCAGCATGCTCTCGGCTGCGCTGGTGCTCTTCGGGGTCATCGGCTACACCAGGCTTTCCGTGCGCGAGCTGCCCGATATCGATCCCCCGATCATTTCGGTCACCACCGTGCTCCCCGGCGCGAACGCGCGGGTGGTGGAAACCGCGGTGACCGACGTGCTCGAGGAGGAGTTGTCCACGATCCAGGGCCTGCGCACCCTCAGCAGCGCGTCGGCGGAGCAGACCAGCAATATCACGCTCGAGTTCACCCTGGACCGGCCGGTGGACATCGCGGCGCAGGACGTGCGCGACAAGGTGTCACGCGTACGGGGGCGCCTGCCGGACGACGTGCTCGAGCCGGTGATTGAGAAACAGTCGGCGGACGCGCAGCCGTTCTTCTGGTTGGCGCTCTCCAGCAACAACTATGACCTGATGCAGCTCTCGGATGTCGCCGACCGTCTGGTGAAGGCGCGGCTCCAGAGCCTGCCGGGTGTCGGCAGCGCCGGCATCTTCGGCGAGCGGCGCTATTCGATGCGGGTGTGGGTGCGGCCCCAAGCGCTGTCGGCGCGCGGGCTGACCGTGCAGGATGTGGAGGGCGCGATCGTCGCGCGCAATGTCGAAATCCCCGCCGGGCGGATCGAATCGACTCGGCGTGAGTTTTCGGTGCGGTCGCTCGGCGAGCTGAAGACGCCGCAGGAGTTCGGCGAATTGGTGGTGGCCAGCCAGGGAACGCAGCTCGTCAAGCTCAACGACGTCGCGAACGTCGAGCTGGGGCCAGAGGACGACCGCTCGATCTTCCGGTGGAACGGGACTCCCTCCGTGGCGATCGGTGTGGTCCGGCAGTCCAAGGCGAACCTCATCGAGGTCGCGCGCAACATTCGCGACGAACTTCCCAGCATCCAGCAGACACTCCCCCCCGGGGTGAAACTCCAAATCGCGTTCGATGGATCGGTCTTCGTCACGCACTCGATCGACGATGCCCGTCTCACCCTCCTCATCGCGGCCATCCTGGTCGTGCTGATCATCTTCGTGTTCCTGCGAAACCTCAGGGCCACGATCATTCCGGGGTTGGCCATTCCGGCGTCGATCGTCGCGACCTTCGCGATCATGTATTTCCTGGGGTTCTCGATCAACAACTTCACGCTGCTCGCGCTCACGATTGCGATCGGCATCGTCGTGGACGACGCGATCATCGTGCTCGAGAACGCCTATCGGCACCAAGAGGAGCTGCACGAAACGCCCGAACAGGCGGCGGTGAACGGCACCAACGAAATCGGGTTCGCGGTGATCGCGACGACGATCGCGCTGGTGGCGGTCTTTACGCCGCTGGGATTCCTGCGGGGGTCCACCGGCCGGCTGCTCAGCGAGTTCGGGATCGCGGTGGCCGGCGCGGTGGTGATCTCGGGGTTCGTGGCGCTGACCCTGACGCCGATGCTGTGCGCCAAGATACTCCGCGTCGCCCACTCGCACGGGGAGACCTTCAAGGTGCTGGAGCGCGGCCTCAACGCCCTGTCGGAGCGCTATGCCAGTCTGCTCCAGCGGGCGGTGACCCATCGCGGCGCGGTTGTGGTGGGCGCGCTGGCGATCGTGGCCGTGTCGTTCGTGGTGTTCCTGGGTTTCCGGCCGACTCGCCTGAAACAGGAGCTGATCCCGGACGACGATCGCGGCTTTTTCCTCGTCGTCGCCCAGGCTCCTGAAGGCGCGTCGCTCGACTACACCGATGGCTACGTGCGCCGGATCGAGGACATCATCGGCAAGACGCCCGATGTCAACGGCTACTTCACGATCATCGGCGGGTTCGCGGGAGGGGTCAACAGCGCATTCGTCGGCGTGATCATGAAAGACTGGAGCGAGCGCCGCACGACCGTCCAGCAGACGCTCGGGGGGCTGTACCCGCAGCTCTTCGGGATTTCCGGAGTGATGGCGTTCCCCTATGCCCCCGGTGCGCTCGGGTTCTCCCAGCCGGTTCAGTACGTGGTGCAGCACCCGGATTTCGCGAAGCTGACTGAGGTGATGGACCCGTTTGCGAACCGGGCGCGGGCGATCCCGGGCCTCACGAACGTCGACACCGATCTTCGCGTGAACAAGCCGGAATTACGGGTCACATTCGATCGCGCCCGCGCCGAGGATCTGGGCGTCCCGGTGCGAGACGTGGCGGCGGCGCTCCAGACATTCCTCGGCGGCCGCCGGGTCAGCACGTTCACGCGTAACGACAAGCTGTACTACGTGATGGTCCAGCTCGACCCCAACGATCGCGCGACGCCGAGCGACATGAGGGGGATTTACCTGCGGGGCAAGGCCGGGCAGCTGGTCCAGCTCGCCGCGCTGGCCAACGTGGAGGAGGGCGTGGGGCCGCGGCAAATCAACCACTTCAACCGCGTCCCGTCCTTCACCCTCTCGGCATCGCTGATACCGCCGTTCGCGCAAGGCGAAGCGCTCGATTCGCTCGATGCCGTGGCGCGCCAGATGTTGCCGCCCGGTAGTACGACCGCGCTGGCGGGTGATGCCCGTGAGTTCCGCGAGAGCGGCGGCGCGTTGTACTTCGCGTTCACGGTCGCGCTGTTGGTGGTGTTCATGGTGTTGGCGTCGCAGTTCGAGTCGCTGATACACCCGTTCACCGTGCTGCTGTCGGTCCCGCTGGCCATCACCGGCGCGTTGGCCACGCTGAAGGTGGCGGCCGTTCTCGGGAAATCGGGAGGCACGATCAACCTGTACAGCGAGATCGGCATGATCCTCCTGATCGGTCTCGTGACCAAGAACTCCATCCTCCTCGTGGAGTACACGAACCAGCTGAAGGCCAAGGGTCTCGACACCATCTCGGCCGTCCTCGAGTCGGGCCGGATCCGGCTGCGGCCCATTCTCATGACGTCCGTCGCGACCATCATGGGCGCCGTGCCGGTCGCATGGGGAGTCGGTGCGGGCTCCGCGTCCCGCAAGCCGCTGGGGTACGCCATCGTGGGCGGGGTCTTCTTCTCGACGGCGCTCACGCTGTTCGTGGTGCCAGTGGCATACGTGATGCTCGATGCCTTGCTCCAGCGCGTGCGGGCGCGCCGCCCCGGCCCCGCGCTCGTGCCGGCGGAGGGCGACTGATGCTGACGCTGCTGCTCGCGTTACAGGTGACGGCGCAAGTCCCGGACTCGGCGCCGATGATCACGCTGGCCGAGGCGCTGCAGCGCGCCGCCCAGCTGGACCCGAATTATGTGTCGGCCCTGGGCCAGGTGGACAACGCCGTGTGGGCGCGCCGCAGCGCGTTCTCGGTGTTCGTGTTGCCGTCGGTCACAGTGGGCGTGAACGCGCAGCGCTCAAACCCACCCGGTTTCATCATTGCCGGGGATACCTTCCTGGTGGTCAAGACGAGTTGGTCGGCGCAGCTGACCGCCCGGTACGACCTGTTCACGGGCGGGCAAAAACTCGCGGAGCTCGCTCGTTCTGGTGCCGCCCTCGAGGGAGCCCACGCGGAGGAGCTGCGCCAGCGCTTCGCGACCGCGCTGCTGACGGAGGCGGACTATTACGCCGTCCTTGCGAACGCCGAGCTCGATCGCGTCGCGCGGGAGCGGCTCCGTCGCGCCCGCGAGCAGCTTGCCGTCGCCCGGGCGCGGGTTGTCTCCGGTGCGGCGGTTTCGACCGACTCGCTCAACCTCCGACTCGAGCTGACGCGGGCCCAGGTATCTCAGCTCGAGCAGGAATCGGCGCTGCGGGTGGCGCGTCTCGAGTTGGGCCGCCGTATCGGCGCAGCCGGACCTGTCGACGCGACGCCTCTCGACACAGCGACCGCTCCGGAGCTGCCGGTCACGCTGGCCGACGCGATTGCTGCGGCCGCCCGCCAGGGCCCGGAGTATCGCATCGCAGCGGCGAATGAGCGCGCGGCAAGCGCGGTCTATCGAGCCGAGTTGGGCAGCTACCTGCCGCACGCGTCGCTGACGTTCAATGCGTCCTCGATCGACACGGTGTTCTACCCGACCCTTTCCAAGCAGACGAGTTTCACGCTGGCCGTGTCCTTCCCTTTGTGGAGCAACGGGCAGCGAGAGCTTGCGCTCTCGCGAGCCCGCGTGAACAAGGAGGTCGCCCGCGCGCGGCGGCAGGACATGGATCGCGCGGTGCAACATGACGTGACCGCCGCGTATGACCGTTACACCACGGCGCGCGCGACGAGGGCCCTGGCGACCGAAGGACTCGTGGTCGCGCGCGAAAGCTTCCGCGTGCAGCGGAGCCGGTATACGTCCGGTGCGACGACGATTCTCGACCTGCTCGAGGCGCAAGTGAATCTCTCGGCCGCCGAAGCACAGCTGGTGCAGGCGCAGTACGCGACGCGCCTGGCGCTCGCCGGCCTCGAGAGCATCCTGGGAAGGCGACTCTTTACCGATAAGGACACCCCGTGAGGCACCTTGTCTTGCTGTTCTCGCTCTTGGTTTCAGCGGCTTGTCAGAAGGCGAACTCGGGCGCGCCGGGCGGTGGCGGCGGCCCCCCGCCCATGCCCGTCGAGGTCGTGGTTGCCTTGAGCGATACGGCCGTTGACGCGATCGCCGCGACCGGTCAAATCGAGGCCGTGCAGTCCATCCAGCTGCGGCCGGAAGTCGAAGGCCGCATCGTCGAGATCCCGGTGCGCGAGGGGCAGTACGTGGCGCAGGGCGCGCCGCTCTTCAAGGTGGACGACGCCGAGCTGAAAGCGCAGGCGGCCCAGGCCGAAGCCGAGCGCGACCTGGCCCGGCGCGCGCTCGAGCGCATCAAGCAGCTCGTCGCGGAGAACGCCTCGTCGACGTCCGATCTCGAGCGTGCCGACGCGACGGCGCGGGGCGCCGACGCCGCGTATGACTTGCTCAAGACGCGCCTCGATCGCACCGTGGTTCGCGCGCCATTCGCCGGCGTCGCCGGCCGCCGGCTCGTCAGCCTGGGCACATACGTGAACAGCCAGACGCCGCTCATCGCCCTCCAGACGGTGAACCCCCAGTACGCGGTCTTCCAAGTCCCTGAGCGATACGCCGAACGGCTGCGCCGGGGCCAGCTCGTGAGCTTCCAGGTCGCCGCGCTTCCCGGGCGCAATTTCTCCGGGGAAGTCGTCTTCGTTGATCCGGTCGTCGAGCTGCCGGCACGGACGATCCTCATCAAGGCGCGTGTGCCGAATCCGCAAGGGAACCTGGCCGCGGGGATGTTCATCGAGGCCCGCCTCGCGACCGAGATCCGCCCGCGCGCGGTGATCGTGCCGGAGGATGCGCTCGTGCCGCTGCAGGAAGGGACGTTCGTCTGGGTCGTAAAAGATGGAAAAGCCGATCGTCGCCAGGTGTCCGTCGGCGTGCGGACGCCGGGGTGGGCCGAGATCGTGGGCGGCGGGGTGGCGGCGGGCGATCAGGTCATCGTCGCCGGGCTGGCGATGTTGGGTCCCGGCGCTCCGGTGATGGCGCAGGTGGTCGAGCGGCGCCGCGGCCCGCCGCCCGGAACGGCCGCCGAGACCCGCTAGGGCGTACTCGGCCGCTCGGGGAGCGGCTGGAAGTTCACGGAGGTGTTGCGGAACACCGCCTCCGCGAGCGCCTGCGCCCGCGCGGAGAGCGCGGGCTGCGTCGGCTGCAGCTCCTGCGCCATGGCGTAGTAGAGCAACCCGTACAACGAGGGAATTCCCTCGGAGGGATGATCCACCCACCCGCGCGGCCGCGGCCGCCCCGCGCTTTCCACGTGATACACGTCGAACATCAGCGCCACAGTGCGCGGCACATTCACGTACCCGAGCGAAGCCACCGCCTTCATGCTGTCCGACGGCTGCAGCTCGTTGACCCGCAGCGCCCGCGCGAAGCCGTGGCCCTCGAGCCGGGGCGTGAAACCGAACTGGTCGGCGTAGAGCCCGATGGTGCGCGAGAAGTAGACGGGCCGCTTGCCCAGCTGATCCTTGATGATCTGAAGCACCGCGACGTCGGCACGCTCGAGATACGGCCGGCCGATCATCTGCGGGTCGAGCGTGACGTCGAGGGGGCCGAGCCGCACCGTGCGCTTCTCCTGCAGGAGGTAGTACTGCTCCAACGCGGCGAGCTGCGCGTCGGTGAAACTCATCAACCTGCCGCTCGGCTTGGGCCACGCGCGGCCGCGGTAGATGGCCGGAGCGGCCGTGGAGTCGAAGGTTTCGATCGGGCGGCGCTGCAGCTGCCGCAGATGCCAGTCGGTGTTGGCGAGTGACAGGTTCACCAGGGTGACGTCGCGCCGAATCCCTTCGACTTCCTGCGCGTACCACAACGGAAACGTGTCGTTGTCGCCCGCGGTCACGAGGACGCCGTACGGCTCGACCGACTGCAGCAGGTCGTAGGCGAAGTCCCGGGCGATCGTCTCCCCGGCGCGCGAGGCCGTGAGGCGGTTGCCCACCAGCGGGATGAGCGCGAGGGCGAGGACCGGGGTCGCGAACAGCCAGCGGCGCGCGGCATCGGGCTCCCGCTCGCGGAACCAGTCTTGGATCCACTCCATCAGCGCCGCGAGCCCCATCCCCACCCAGATCCCCCAGAGCGCGAACGAGCAGATGAAGAAATAGTCACGCTCGCGCACCTCGTGCTGCAGCCCCGGCTCGTTGTAGGGCTGCGAATACCCCCACTTGAAGTTCAAGTAGAAGATCAGCGCGAAGGTGAACGTGAACATGAGCAGCGTCAGCGCGAGCGCGGTGCGCCGGTCGGCGCGCCAGTGGCGCCACGCCCCCAGCAGCCCGACCCCGAAGAACACCACGGCCAGGCCCCGCTGGATCCGCGCCGGCCAGTCGTGCGCGAATTGCCAGCTGTAGTACTGCACGTAGTTCAGGATCTGCTGCCCGTACAGCACCAAGGTGTGGCCCGGGTTGCTCGACCCGGGCGGATGCATTGGATTATCGAAGATGGACGGCTTGCCGTACTGCTGGCGCGTCAGCACGGCCCACAGCGCCGGCCAGTTGGTGGGCTCGCCCTCGTTGATGGGCGGGAAGTGGGCCGCGCGGATCGGCAGGAAGACGTACACCGACAGCCCCACGACGGCGACGCCGAGCGCCGCCAGCGCGAAGCGCCAATTGCCCGCGTGCACCGTGGCGTAGAACAGCGCGGCCAGGAAGAGCGCGCCCGCCGCGTAGATCGGGCCCATGCTTTCGAGGCCCAGCGCCATGAGCAAGGCCCACACCGACGTGAAGATCAGGAACTGCGACCACTCGATGCGTCGATCGCTCGCGCTCGCGGCCCGCTGGTCCTTGAACAGAGGAAACAGCAGGACTATCACGACGGGTCCCACCAGCACGCCCATCATGTGGTTCGTCGCGGTGAGGGCGAGCAGATACAGGATCAACAGGAGGTAGTGGTCGTGCGCCTCGCCCGCGGGCTGATCGTCCCAGCGGACGATGAGCCATAAGATGAGGGCGATGGAGAGCAGGCTCAGCGTGTACACCTTTTCGTTCACGACCGACTGGTTCCACACCGTGAACGCGGTCGCCGCGACGAGCGCGCCCGCGAGCGCGGCGTGGCGCCTGGGCCACACCGCCGGCACCACCTTGCGCAGCCAGCGCTCGCCGATCAGGAACCAGCACCCGGCCGACACCGCGCTCGTGGCCGCGGCGAAGAGATTGATGCGCTCCGCGTAGCCGGCGACCCAGGGGATCAGCCCCCACACGTGCGCCATGAGCACGAAGAGCGGGTTCCCCGGCGGGTGCGGAATGCCGAGGGTGTAGGCGGCGGTCATGTACTCCGACGTATCCCAGAACTGCGTGGTCGGCGCCAGGGTGAGGATGTAGAGCACGAGCGCGCCGACCGACACGCAGGCTGCCATGATGTACGGCGGATGAGCGGCGCTTAACGGCGCGGTGGGGGCGACGTTCACCGGCCGGTCCGCGGAGGTCGTGCGATTGGGATACGTGGTCGTCATAGGCCCAGTCGTCTAGTGTCGGAACTGCCGCATGCCGGTGAACACCATTGCCAGGCCGTGCGCGTCGGCGGCGGCGATCACGTCGGCATCTTTCACCGAGCCGCCAGGCTGAATGATAGCAGCGATTCCGGCCTGCGCGGCCTCCTCCACCCCGTCAGGAAATGGAAAGAAGGCGTCGCTCGCGAGCACGGCCCCCCGAGGCTCGTGCCCCTGCTGCCGGGCTTTGTGGACCGCGAGAAACGAGGCGTCCACCCGGCTCATCTGGCCGGCGCCGATCCCGATGGCGGCTTCGTCCCGGGCCAGCAGGATCGCGTTGGACTTGACGGGTCCGACGGCGGCCCAGGCGAACCGCAGGTCGTTCCACTCTGCGTCCGTGGGCGGGCGCTTCGTGACCACCTTCCAGACGGACTCGTCGGCTACCCCGGCGAATCGGAATCGGTCCTGGACCAGGAAGCCGCCGCGGATGCGCTTCCAGTCCCAGCCGGCCTCCTCGGCGCCGCGGTTGGGGGGAGAGGGGAGCTCGACGACGCGCAGGTTCTTCTTTTCCTGAAATACAGAGAGGGCCTCGGCAGCGACGCGCGGCGCGACCACGACCTCGACAAACAGCTCGCGCATCGCCTCAGCCGCGGCGCGATCCACCACGGTGTTGAACGCGACCACCGACCCGAACGCCGAGGTGCGGTCGGTGGCCAGCGCTCGCGTGAAGGCCTCGGCGGCGTTGCGGCCGAGGGCGATCCCGCACGGCGTCGTGTGCTTGATGATGACGCACGCCGGCCGGCAGTCCGGGCCCCACGAAGCGACGGCGCCCACCGCGGCGTCGACGTCGAGCAGATTGTTGAACGACAGCTCCTTGCCGTGCAGCTGGCGCAGGTCGCGGATGCCGCGCTCGTCGGTGGCGTAGAGGGCGGCGCGCTGGTGCGGGTTTTCGCCGTAGCGCAGCGCCTGCCGGCGCTCGAGCACCAGGGCGAGCCGCTCCGGCAAGGCGTCGCCCGAGCGCGCCAGGTAGCCGAGGATCGCGCTGTCGTAGGCGGCGGTATGGGCGAAGACTTTCGTGGCGAGTTCCCGGCGCAACCCCGGGCTTACGCCCGGGGTTAACCCACCCTTGAGGGCTTCGAGCACCACGGGATAGTCCTCGGGGTCCACGACCACGATCACGTCGCGGTGATTCTTGGCGGCCGAGCGGAGCATCGAGGGACCGCCGATGTCGATCTGCTCGATCGCCTGCTCGAACGTCGTGCCGGCCTTCGCCACTGTCTCGCGGAAGGGATAGAGGTTTACGGCCACCAGATCGATGGGCGTGATCCCGTGCTGCCGCAGCGCGGCGACGTCGCCCGGATGGTCGCGCCGCGCGAGCAGTCCTCCGTGGATCGTGGGATGCAGCGTCTTCACGCGGCCGTCCATCATCTCGGGGAAGCCCGTCACCTGTTCGACCGGTACGACCGCGATGCCCTCGCGACGGAGGGCTTCCGCGGTCCCCCCCGTGGAAACGATCTCCCAGCCGAGCTTGGTCAGCTCGCGCGCGAAGGCGACGAGGCCGCGCTTGTCGGAGACGGACAGCAGCGCCCTCACCAGTCCTCGGCGATCGCTCGAATCAAGTCGGCGAGACTCACGAGGTCCTTGAGATCGATCACCTCGGCGGGGGAGTGGGAGTAGCGGAGCGGCCAGCCGATCGGCACATCCACGACGCCGTACGGCGTGAACGTCGAGCCGTCATTCCCGCCGTTCGTGGTACCGACCTGGAGCGCCACCCCGCGGAGGCGGGCGACCGCGCTGAGCGAGTCCACGTAGGCGGGCGGCGTGATCGAGGAATTGTCGAGCGCGCGGGCGACGGCGCCCGCGCCCAGCGGGGCCACGGCGAAGTTCGACAGCTCGAGCGGCCCGTCCGCGGAGACGAAGGTGTCCACGGCGTGCACGCGCCGCGGCGTCGTGCCCAGCGCGCGCGCGGCCGCCGCCGCGCCCTCGAGGCCGATCTCCTCGCGCGTGCTCCAGATGAAGATCACCTGATGCTTGAGCTTGGCGCGGTCGAGATGCCGCAGCGCCAGCGCCAGCGCCGCCGAGCCCACGCGGTCGTCGAACGAGCGCCCGGTGGCGCGCGTGCCCGCGAGGCGGACGTATTGCTTCGGCATCGTGATCGTCTGGCCGATCTGCACGCCCAAGGCCTCGGTCGCGGCACGGGTGGTGGTCCCGACGCTCACACGCAGCGGCGGCGGGGCGCGGCGCGTGAAGCCGGTGTCGCGCGGCAAGAAGATCCCGGGCACGTCGCTCCTCTCCCCATGGACCAGGGCGGGTTTGGCTTCGAACAGGGAGGGGAAGAAGCCGCCGCGGGTGCGCAGCACCAGCGTGCCGTCGTCGCGAATCGTGTCCACGCGGAAGCCGATTTCGTCCAGGTGCGCGACGATGACCACGACGGGATCGCCCCGGCCGACGCGCACCCAGAGATTCCCGGCAGTGTCCGTCTCGGTCTGCGCCCAGGACGGGAGGAGGCGCTTCACGGTCTCCCGCACCGGCGCCTCGGATCCCGAAACGCCGTAGCTCTCAATGAGAGGCGCGATGGCGGCCTGCGCCTCCGCGATCCGGGCCGTGTCCTGGGCGGAAAGTTGGAATGTTGGAAGGATGGAAAGCACCAACGTTCCAACTTTCCAACCGTCCATCTTTCTCATCGCCCACCCCCAATCCACTGAACCACATCCCGCACCAGCGCTTCCACGTCCGACAGCGCGACGGTCTCGACGGCCGTGTCGGGGAACTTCACGGGAATCGTGAGCTCTCGGGTGTCGTCGAATGGTCCTTGCAGGTTCTTCACGGTGTTCAGCCCTGCGTTGACGGCGTAGAGGCTTTGCACCGTGAACGCGACGACGACGGTGCCGCGAACGCGCGGCTGCGCCCGAACCGCGGCGGCGAGCGCGGCGCAGGCGGCCCGCCGACCCGCGGCGGGAGCGGCGAGCAATCCCCCGTGGTCGCCATAGCGGTGCGGCCGCTTGGTGAGCGCGACGGGTGTAAGGACGCCGAGGCCGAGTGCGTCTACTTCCGCCCGCGCCGCCGCGCCCACGTCCACGTAGGCGTTGTCCACCGTGAACGGCGGCTCGGTGGCAGCAGGACGGCCCCGCGCCAAGTGGGTCGAGCGCACGCCCACGACGCCGGGGACGGCCCCGCGCCGCCCGAACAGGGTGACGCGGTGCCCCTCGAGCTGCTGATCGAAGATCGGGTATGCCAAACGCGGGCCTCCACCCACGCGGCGCAGCGTCAGGTAGCCGTCGTCCATCACGTTGCCGACGGCGTAGCCGACCTCGTCGAGCGGGCAGGTGACGAGGCGCTTCGGGGCGCCGCGGCCGAGGCTCAGCGTGACGTTGCCGGCGCGATCGCGCGTGCTGCCAGGAAGAAGGGCGAGGAGCGAGTCGGTCATCGCCTGCTCGTAGCCCGTGACGGCGGTCATCCCGGAGAAGCGGACCGCGAGGCTCTCGACGGATTGCGCGACAAGGCGTTGGAAGGTTGGAAGGTTGGAAAGGATGATCAACGCGACGGTCGCCCTTCCTTCCAACATTCCAACCTTCCAACGCAGTCGTTTCGTCATTCAAATCCTCACCGGTTGGTCGGGAAGGCCCCGCCGCGCCAGCTCGAGCACGACGCGGGGGAGCAGCTCGTGCTCCACGGCCAGCACCCGGGCGGCGAGCGTGTCGGGCGTGTCGCCCGGGCGCACGGGCACGCGGGCTTGCGCGATGATCGGCCCACGATCGTACTCCTCGTCCACATAGTGCACGGTGGCGCCCGACTCG